>JGI994J12354_10001931_pt1 | contig 20724 bp, 26 predicted proteins | sample IntmicLarv3ML3BL_FD_12354 | JGI IMG/M metagenome (IMG submission 12354) | reverse complement strand
GGCACAGGGATATAAAGTAAGTTACAGCGGTGATACATTTACCATTACTAATACTTACGAAAACCCAACTCCAAATCCATCGCCAACAACACCGACACCGACGCCAACACCAACACCAGCAGACAAAGCAACAACAACACCAACGCCAACACCAGCGGCGGCAACAGTAAGAGCAGTACCAAATCAAGCATCAAACAGTACAGGTGGCAACAATGGTGGAAGTGGAGTTAATGGCAAAACGACAGGAAGTGGCGGCAGTGGAAGCAGTGGGAGTTCGACAGGTGCTAAAACTGGTGATACAACTCAAAGTTTCGTACTAGTATTATTGATGGCAATCGCAGGAGTGGCAGTGACGACTTTGCTCACCAAAAAGAGAAAAACTAGATGATGTAAGAAAGGTAAGGTTAGGCTATGAAAGATGACAACCTAAACGAGCTAGTGGTTCAACCAGATGCCAAGGCGCCAAATGGCGAAAGCGTAGTCGGAAAGAATATTATCAAATATCGGAAGTTAAATGGAATTTCGCAAAAACACTTAGCATCAGCTATAGGTGTTAGTTCACAAGGGCTTCTAAAGATTGAAAAGGGTAAGGTAAGCCCAAGAACGAAGACGCTGGAAAAGATAATTGACGTTTTATGCATTACGCCAAACCAGCTATTTGGAGTGGATCAAATAACAGAAGATAACAGTAGTATTTTGACCAGGTTGCGGAAAATGCAAGGTTAGTTTAAACCATTAGTGAAAAGGCAAAATAGCTAAGGCGCAAGAAACGAAAAATTTCTTGCGCCTTTTTGCACGGCTATTTGTGCAGTTATCCTTGAAAAGTTTGTTGCCAAGAGAAGATTAATTGGGTATACTATTAAGAGGAGATTACATACAGAAAGGAAGGTATTTATTATGCCATTAGTTACAACAACAGAGATGTTCAAAAAAGCTTACGAAGGCGGATATGCGATTGGTGCTTTCAATGTAAACAATATGGAAATTGTTCAAGCCATCACGGAAGCAGCAGGAGAAGCGAACTCACCAGTTATCTTACAAGCGTCAGCAGGCGCAAGAAAATATGCAAACCCTACATACCTTAGAAAATTAGTAGAGGCAGCGGTAATTGAGAATCCAGACATTCCAATAGCTATGCACTTAGACCATGGTCCAGATTTCGAGACATGTAAAGCGTGTATCGACAACGGATTTACATCAGTTATGATTGATGGTTCTCACCATTCTTTTGAAGACAATATTGCAGAAACTAAAAAGGTAGTAGAATATGCGCACGCACACGGTGTTGTAGTTGAAGCAGAACTTGGTCAACTAGCAGGTGTTGAAGATGATGTTAATGTATCAGAAGAAGATGCGAAATACACTCATCCAGGTGAAGTTCAAGAATTTGCTGAAAGAACAGGCGTTGATTCATTAGCTATCGCTATCGGAACAAGCCATGGTGCTTTCAAATTCAAACCAGGAACAAACCCACAATTACGTTTTGATATTTTAGAAGAAATCACACAAATTCTTCCAAACTTCCCGATTGTTCTTCACGGCGCGTCTAGCGTTCCACAAGAATACGTTAAGATTATCCAAGCAAACGGCGGGAATCTTCAAGATGCTATTGGTATTCCAGAAGACATGTTGAGACAAGCGGCTAGATCAGCAGTTTGTAAGATTAATATTGACTCTGATTTACGTTTAGGTATGACAGCAGGTATTCGCGAGATAATGTGGCAACAGCCAGATAAATTCGACCCAAGAGAGTACCTAGGACCAGGACGCAACAATGTTAAGGCAGTTGTAGCTCATAAGATTGCAGAAGTTTTGGGAAGTGCTGGAAAAGCATAACAAGATAAAAGTTAAAAGACTTTAAAATAAGCAGGAATTCCGCCAAGAAACTGGCGGAACTTCTGCTTTTTTGCTTGAATTATGTGGTGATTTCATATAAAATGTTTTTTAGTGATAGGTAAAAAATTGAGATGAACAGAGGAGTTTATTATGAGGAAAGTAGTGAAATTTGGTGGTAGTTCTTTGGCTAGTGCGGAACAATTTCGCAAAGTAGGGAAAATCATCGAGTCTGATGCAGACAGAAGATTTGTGGTGCCATCAGCACCAGGAAAGAGATTTCCAGAAGATACTAAGGTAACAGATATGTTGTATGACTGTTACAAAGATGCCGAAGATGGCAAAGATTTCACTAAGAAGTTGAAAAAAATAGAAGAGCGTTACAATGGAATTATCAAAGGGCTAGATGTGGAACTTTCCTTGGATGAGGAGTTTAAGACTATTGCCAAGAACTTCAAAGATAAGGCAGGAGCAGATTATGCTGCCTCACGCGGAGAATACTTAAACGGTATTATCATGGCGAAATACTTGGGAGCTGAATTTGTTGATGCTGCCGATGTGATTTTCTTTGACGAGGAAGGCGACTTTAATGCCAAAAAGACATACAGAACAATGGCAAGCCGTTTGGAGAAAGCAGAACGTGCAGTAATACCTGGATTTTACGGAAGCAATGCAGATGGTAGTGTAAAGACATTTTCGCGAGGCGGTTCCGATATTACTGGTTCAATAGTTTCGCGTTCAGTAAAAGCAGATGTTTATGAAAACTGGACGGATGTATCAGGATTTTTAGTTACAGACCCAAGAATTATCGCGAATCCAGTAACGATTAATACGATTACTTATAAGGAATTACGAGAGTTATCTTATATGGGAGCGACAGTTCTTCATGAGGATGCCGTTTTCCCACTTAGGAGTGCGGGGATTCCTATTAATATCAGAAATACAAACAGACCTAAAGATGCGGGTACGATGATTGTTGAAAGTACTTGCAACAAGCCAAAGTATACGATTACGGGTATCGCTGGCAAGAAAGGCTTTGCGTCCATTCATATTGAAAAAGATATGATGAATTCAGAAGTTGGTTTTGGACGAAAGGTCTTGGAAGTATTTGAGCAAAATGGCATTAGCTTTGAGCATGTTCCGTCGGGCATCGACACGATGACAGTATATGTTCACCAAGAAGTTTTCCAGGAAAAGGAACAAAAGGTCATCGCAGGTATTAAAGAAGCGGTAGACCCAGATCTAATAGAACTAGAATCCGAACTAGCACTTATCGCAGTAGTAGGACGTGGTATGAGACGCACCCGTGGAACTGCAGGACGAGTTTTCTCAGCACTAGCGCATGCGCATGTCAATATCAAGATGATTGACCAAGGTTCTAGCGAATTGAATATTATTATTGGTGTTGAAAACGCCGATTTTGAAGTTGCCATCAAGGCGATTTATGATATTTTTGTGACAGCCAGTATCTAAACAATAGACCTAAGGTTGGAAAATGTGATATACTATTTTGGAAGAACATTTGACGAGGAGAAGCTGATGAAGAGAGTATTGCTGAAACTAAGCGGAGAGGCTCTAGCGGGCGACAAGAAGACAGGTTTTGAAGAAGCGACAGTAATAGAAGTAGCAAGACAGGTAAAGACTTTAACGGATGAAGGAATACAAGTAGGAGTCGTAATTGGTGGAGGCAACTTCTGGCGTGGACGTGACAGCGAAAATATCGACAGAACCAAAGCTGACCAAATAGGGATGTTAGCGACAGTGATGAACTGTATTTATGTATCTGAGATTTTTCGTTCACAAGGAATGGGGACAGAGATGATGACACCATTCGTGTGTGGTGCGTATACAAAGCTTTTCTCAAAAGATGAAGCTAATCGATGCTTTGCCAAGGGGCAGGTAGTGTTCTTCCCAGGAGGGACAGGGCATCCATATTTTTCGACAGATACAGCGACAGTGTTAAGAGCGATTGAGATTGAGGCAGAGACCATTTTATTGGCAAAAGCAGTAGATGGAGTATATGATAGTGATCCAAAGGATAATCCAAGTGCCAAGAAGTATGATGAGGTTTCAATTCAAGAAGTAATCGATAAGAAGTTAGCGGTGGTTGATTTGACAGCTTCAATTATGTGTATGGAAAACAAAATGCCGATGTTGGTGTTTGGATTAAATGAAAAAGATAGTATTATTAATACGGCACGCGGAGCTACTAGCGGAACAGTCGTAACGGTATAAGGAGGAAGATATGATGGATGAAAGACTTCAAAGTTATGAAAGCAAAATGCAAAAGACAATTACGAATTTGGAGGGTGAGTTTGGAACGATTCGAGCAGGACGCGCTAATCCACATGTGTTAGACCGAATTATGGTAGATTATTATGGAACTCCAACACCGATTCAGCAAGTGGCAAACGTTTCTGTACCAGAGGCGAGAATGATTCAGATTCAACCATGGGAACCAGCGATGGTAAAAGAAATTGAAAAGGCTATCTTGACATCTGATTTGGGAATCAATCCAACAAATGACGGAAAAGTGGTTCGCCTTTCCTTCCCAGAATTAACGGAGGATCGTCGAAAGGAAATTGTTAAAGATGTTAAAAAGAAAGGCGAAAATGCTAAAGTGGCAATTCGTAACATCAGAAGAGACGCTAACGATGCGATGAAGAAATTATCGAAGCAGGATGTGTCTGAAGATGAAATCAAAGAACTAGAAGAAAAAGTTCAAAAGATGACGGACAAATTTGTTAAAGAAATCGAGACAAAGACGGACGAGAAGTCAAAAGAAATTCTTACCGTATAAATGAGTGGGGCGCTTACGGCATGGAGACAAATCCGTGGCTAAGGGCTCCATTATTTCGTTATTAGGAGAGATTATGAAAATTCCAAATCATGTGGCGATTATCCTTGATGGCAACGGTAGATGGGCCAAAGCAAAAGGGATGCCAAGAAGTTATGGGCACGTTAAAGGGAGTGAAAACCTCGAGAAAATTTGCGACACTATCAAAGAGGTGGGTATCAAATATTTGACAGTTTATGCTTTTTCAACAGAGAACTGGAAACGTTCACAAGAGGAAGTTAGTGGTCTTATGAACATTTTTCGCAGGTATCTAAAGAGATGTATCAAAGTATCGAAGAAGAATGAAATGCGTTTTAAGATTATCGGAGACATCTCGGCATTTGATGCAGACATTCAAGAGAGCATAGTCAAACTGGAAGAATATTCAGCGCAGTATGACAAACTTCATTTTCAAATTGCCCTTAACTATGGAAGTCGCGATGAAATGTTGCGGGCGATGAGAAAGATGGTGGGCAACAAAGAATTAGTAGAACACCCAGAGCGAATTACGGAAGAGACTTTCGAGGAGTATTTAGATACGGCAGGAATCCCGGATCCTGATTTATTAATCAGAACTAGCGGAGAACTACGTCTTTCCAATTATTTGCTATGGCAATTAGCCTATACGGAGTTTTACTTTACTGATGTGCCATGGCCTGATTTTGACAAGAATGAGCTGCAAAAGGCGATTGAAAAGTATAACGCTCGTGACCGTAGATATGGAGGCGTTAAGGAGGATACAAATGTTTAAAACAAGACTTATTAGTGGAATTGTCTTAGTAGCTATTGCGCTATTTACGATTATTTCAGGCGGGACGGTACTATTTGGAACGCTGATGGCGATTTCGTTAATTGGAATGGATGAGATTTTTAGAGCAATGGACGTCGGAAGAGAGTTCACCTTATTGAGGCTGACTAGCTATTTGACGATTGTTGNTTACTACATATTGATGTTTTTCAACCTAAATGAATATCTACTGCCAGTGTTACTCGTTGGGCTAATTATAAATATGTTTGTTTATGTATTTACTTATCCAAAACACAATGCTAGTCAAATTATGGCGGCATTTTTTGGGATTGTTTATGTTGGAGTGATGCTTTCCTTCATTTATCAGACCAGGATGTTAGTAGACGGAGCCTTTCACGTGTGGCTGATATTCTTATGTGCTTGGGGATGCGATACGTGCGCGTATTGTGTCGGCATGACACTTGGCAAACACAAAATGGCACCAGTTCTAAGCCCTAAGAAGTCTATCGAAGGGGCAGTCGGTGGGGTCGTTGGAACGGGGCTACTAGGGGCGGTGTATGCCTTAATTATTGACAAACCTATTTTTGAATATGTGATTATCTGCGTTATTGGGGCACTGATAGCAATGGTTGGTGATCTGGCGGCGTCAGCGATTAAACGCAACCAAGGGATAAAAGATTTTGGTACTTTGATTCCAGGACATGGAGGAATCATGGACCGCTTTGATAGTGTTATATTTGTGGCACCAATTATATTTGTTCTATCAAAGATATTATTGAAATAGAAAACTTCATTATGAAAAACGAGGTTAATATGAAAAAAATTGCGATATTAGGAGCAACGGGTTCGATAGGTACGCAAACACTTGAGGTGGTTAGAGAAAATGGCGACATCCAAGTAGTAGCGATGAGTGCGGGAGCTAATGTGTCCTTATTTGAAAAACAAATAAGAGAATTTAAACCGCGACTTGTGGCGACAAAAGATGAGCGAAGTGCGAATGAATTAAGAACTATGATAGCGGATATGGATGTCAAAGTGGTCGGTGGCATGAGTGGACTAATTGAAGTGGCTACAGCACCGCAAGCGACAATACTAGTAACAGCCATCGTTGGGATGATTGGGCTAAGGCCGACGATAGCGGCGATTGAAGCGGGCAAAGACATTGCTTTGGCGAACAAAGAGACATTGGTGACGGCGGGACATATTATTATGCCACTTGCACGAGCAAATAATGTGCAAATACTACCAGTTGATAGTGAACATAGTGCTATTTTTCAAGCATTAAATGGTGAAGATACAAAGAGTATCGCAAAGATTTTGTTGACGGCATCAGGTGGACCATTTAGAGGAAAGACACGCGACGACCTGTTAAAGGTAACGTTGGCGAATGCCTTAAAGCACCCGAATTGGGCAATGGGACAAAAGATTACCATTGATTCGGCAACATTAGTCAATAAAGGATTAGAGATGATTGAAGCGAAATGGCTTTTTGATGTCAACATAGAAGATGTTGAAGTGGTAGTTCAACCCAAAAGCATTATTCACTCAATGGTTGAATTTGTTGATGGTGCGATAATGGCACAACTGGGTACGCCGGATATGAAATTGCCAATTCAATACGCTCTTTACTATCCCAAACGACGCAATTTGCCAGGTGAGCGTTTGGACTTTAAAGAACTTAGTAAAATTACTTTTGAGCAGCCTGATACGGATACATTTAAAGGAATCACGATGGCGATTCAAGCGGCCAAGATAGGTGGTTCAATGCCGACAGTTTATAATGCGGCTAATGAGAGAGCGGTGGCGAAATTTCTTAGGGAAGAAATTAGCTTTTTGGATATTTATGATATTATTGAAGGGGCAATGGGAGTACATAAGGTAGTGGACAATCCTAATATAGACGGAATTTTGGCAGCAGAGCAAGAGACATATGAGTGGATTGAACTTTCTAGTCATGCTTGAGTTTAGCGAATCGAACTTCATTTAGAAAGGGTTTTATATATGAGAATTGTAATAGCGGTTGTAATATTTAGTGTTTTGATATTGTTTCACGAGTTGGGACATTTTTGGTTAGCAAAGAAAAATGGTATTATTGTGGATGAATTTTCATTGGGAATGGGTCCACGTCTTTTAAGTATGACAAGAAATGGTACACAATATTCGCTAAAGGCATTTCCTTTTGGTGGTTCATGTGCAATGCGTGGCGAGGATGGTGAAGAAGCGGAGCCAGGGTCATTTAATGCGGCGCCTATTTGGGGACGGATTTCGGTGGTGGCAGCAGGACCGATTTTCAACTTTATATTAGCAGTTTTTATTGCAATTATAATCGTTGGGTTTAGAGGATATGACCCAGCAGAAGTAGTAGCAGTGCGAGAAGGAGCACCAGCGGCAAACGCAGGCTTNGAAAATGGTGACATTATCACTAGATTTCAAGGCAAACGAATAGTGCTAGGTAGAGATCTTTATAATTTTGAGACTTTTAATGGNGTTAAAGCAGAAGAGATTACGATTGAATTTACACGAGGCGATGAACGTAAAACAATCACATATATGCCAGAGAGTATTGAAAAACACATGTTGGGGTTCACTTTTAATGGAGACGATGACAAGGGTAAAGCTTTAATTACTTCGGTTGCTATTGGTTCAGCGATGGCAAAGGCAGGGGTACAGCCTGGCGATATCATCACCAATATCAATGGCACTAATATCACAACGTCAATGGAGTTGGGCGAATATTTTGATGATAATCCGCTAACTGACGAAGAAGTTCAAGTCATCCTTGAGAGAGATGACAAAACAAAAGAAGTAATTCTTACACCAGTCAAGACGACGGTTGTAGACATAGGTTTTTCCTATAATATGGCGAGAGTAAGAACAACACCACTAGAGACGGCAAAATATGCGTTGGTGGAGATGCGCTTTTGGGTTGATACGACATTCCAAAGTTTGAAAATGTTAGTTACTGGTAAAGTAGGTATGGGCGAGTTGTCGGGACCTGTCGGAGTAATGAACGTCATAGGCGATGCGTATGAGGGTGGTAAGGAGCATGGAGCTTTTGTTATTTGGATGAATGTATTAGATATCATGTTGTTGCTGACGGTAAACTTGGGTATCATGAATTTGTTGCCATTGCCAGCACTTGATGGCGGAAGATTAATATTTTTATTGCTTGAAGCAGTAAGGGGAAAACCGACTAATAGAAAAGTCGAAGGAACGATTCACATAGTAGGGCTAATGCTACTATTAGCATTGATGCTCTATGTGACCCTACACGATATAGTAAAATTGTTCTAATTAGCTACAAAAACTTATAGCGGAGCTAATGTAATATATGATAGAATAGGCTATAAAAGTTTGAAACACGTCGAAGGATATTTTAAGAGACGCGAAAGGAGAACAGAAAAGAGAATGGAACTATTTTATGACAAGACCACAGAAGAGGCAACAAAGGCTTTGGAAGTTGAGGTAAAGCAAGGACTTTCAGCCGAGGAAGTAGAAAAACGACAACAGACATATGGTCCTAATCGTCTAGAGGGGGAGAAAGCAAAAAGTCTTTTCTCAATGATACTTGATCAATTAAAGGATTTTCTAGTAATCATCCTAATTGTTGCAGCGATTGTTTCGATGGTCGCTAGCGGTGGACATCTATTAGATGGAATCATCATTCTAGCAATCGTTGTAATTAATACATTTCTTGGTGTTTATCAAGAAAACAAAGCTAGTAATGCACTAAAAGCACTTAAAGAGATGGCGAGTCCTCATGCTAAGGTTTTAAGAGATGGCAGTGTTGTTGAAGTTGCTTCACAAGACATTGTCCCTGGGGATGTAGTAGTCTTAGATGCTGGTGATTATGTACCGGCAGATATGCGATTGACAGAAACTATTAACTTGAAAATTGATGAGGCGGCATTAACTGGTGAATCAGTACCGGTTGAAAAAGACGCAGACGCTATTTTACCAGAAGATGCAAGTTTGGGTGATCGAGTGAATAGCGCCTTTATGGGTACGGTAGTAACCTACGGTCGTGGTAGAGGTGTGGTAGCTCATACTGGAATGAAAACCCAAATGGGTAATATTGCTGGAATGTTAGCTGTTGATAAAGAAGAGGCGACACCACTACAAAAGAAATTAGACAGTCTAGGAAAACTTCTAGGAATTGTTTGTTTAGCAGTTTGTGCATTGATATTTATCTTAGGCTTATTACGAGGAATGCCAATACTTGAAATCTTTATGACAGCAGTGGCATTGGCTGTTGCAGCTATTCCTGAAGGACTAACAGTAGTTGTAACCGTAGTCCTAGCGATGGGAATGCAACGTATGGTTAAGGTGAACGCAATTATCAAACGATTAAGTGCGGTAGAAACACTTGGAAGTACTACTGTAATTTGTTCTGATAAAACAGGAACACTAACTCAAAATAAGATGACTATTGAGAAATTGTATCATGATGGTCAGATGTATAACGTAACAGGTACAGGGTATAGTCCAAATGGTGAAATACTTGATGCAAATGGTGCTAAACCAGGCGCCAAGTTACGTCATTTGGTTGAGGGAATGTTACTTTGTAATGATGCTAGCTATGACCAAAAGGAAGAGCAAATCATTGGTGATCCAACTGAAGGAGCAATGGTAGTACTTGCTCACAAAGATGGTATGGAACGAGATGAGTGGAACAATAAATATCCACGTTTGCAAGAGATTCCATTTGACTCAACACGTAAATTAATGTCAACCTTCCATAAGATGGAAATTGGCAATGTAATGTATACTAAGGGAGCGCCAGATGAGTTACTAAACCGTTGTGTACAAGTTGAGACGGCAGATGGTGTCAAAGACCTTGATGATGCAACTCGTCAACAAATCCTTGATACTAATAGAGACTTAGCAGAATCAGCACTTCGTGTTATCGGTGTAGCATATAAAAATGTTGACGCAATTAATGCGAATTTCGAAGAAGAACAAAACTTAATCTTCGTAGGATTGATGGGAATGATTGATCCACCACGTGAAGAAGCGAAGGATGCCATCGATGTATGTAAGAAGGCGGGTATCCATGTAAAGATGATTACTGGAGACCACCACATTACTGCTAGTGCCATTGGCGAAAAGTTAGGAATTCTTTCTGACACTGGAGCTATCGAAGGTAAAGAAATAAATGAGATGACAGATGAGCAGTTGCAAGATGCCGTTAAGACGACCAATGTATTCGCTCGTGTGTCACCAGAACATAAAGTTAGACTTGTTGACGCAGTTAGAGCAAACGGTGATATCGCAGCGATGACTGGTGATGGTGTCAACGATGCACCATCAGTAAAACGCGCTGATATTGGTATTGCCATGGGTATTACTGGAACGGCAGTATCAAAAGAAGCGGCCGATATGATTCTAACAGATGACAATTTTGCAAGTATCGTTAAAGCAGTATCAGAAGGACGAACAATTTTCTCAAATATCCGAAAAGTAGTAGGATTTCTACTTTCTTGTAATATCGGCGAGATATTGGTTATCTTCTTTGCGATGTTGTTTAAGATGCCAGTTCCATTAGCAGCAACACAGTTGTTGGCTATTAACTTAATAACTGATGCATTCCCAGCATTTGCGCTAGGAATGGAAAAAGCAGAATCAGACGTAATGGATAACCCACCACGTGACCCTAAAGCGCCAATAGTTGATAAGCGTCTAGGAATATCGGTATCTATCCAAAGTGTTGCTTTAGCAATCGGAGCCTTAGCGTCATTTATATTTGGTTATCTACATGCTCAACCAGACTTAGCGACATTGTTTAACTCACCAGAGATACACTATCCAGAGGCGGTAGCAGAAGCGATGACTTGCTGTTTCTTGACGCTAGTGTTGGGAGAATTACTTAGAGCATACTCAGCAAGAAGTGAGACAGTGCCAATCTTTAAGATGAAGATATTCTCAAATAGTTACCTGAATAAATGTGTATTAGCATCATTTGCGTTTATGATTGCCGCTATCTACGTACCATTCTTAAATCCAGTATTTAGCACAGTTCCACTAACATGGGATGAAGCAGTTGTAGCAGTAGCACTATCGATATTACCAATCATTGGTGGTGAGATAGCAAAATTAGTTAAAGTAAAAGAAAAACAATAAAGATTTTAATATAAACAAAAAACAGCAAGTAACTCAAAAGAGTTACTTGCTGTTTTTATGCGGGAGATGGGATTTTTAGGCTGTTTTTATATAATATCAATATTGCCACAAAGCCCTTTGTTTATGGGCGTTTGCAAGGATTACGAGAATTATATAAATATGATGTTAATACAAAAGCTCCCCCACTTATTCCCCCTCAAATAATCCTTGTTGTAGTCATTTCTTTATCGTCTGCCTGTCTTACTTTCTTTGTGATATGGACATATATTTTTTTAGTAATGTTGCTACTAGCATGTCCAAGCCTTCGCATGATTAGCTCAAGGCTTTTCCCTTGTTCGGCAAGCAATGAAGCGTGAGTGTGCCTTAGAACATGAGGGGTAACTTTCTTGGTTAAACACCGTTCAGCAGTTTCTTTTAGAAATTTACTATAAGAATAGTATTCCATCCGCTTTCCGTTTTCACCAGGAAAAAATATATCTGTTTTAGGAAGGTTAAGCCAAACCTGTTGTTTTTTTGTATAGAGGATTATCTGCTTTACTATTGTCATCAGTTCGGGGTGCATGAAGTTATCACGAATAGCGGCAGGGGTTTTTGGTGCAGTAGACTCCTTGTTAATTATATCCCATGTTTTTGTTATATGGCTTACTTTTAATTTCAAATCAACGTCTGATTTGTTTAGTGCGATTAGCTCACCTATCCTTAGGCCGCTTGTGACTAAATGTTTTGTAACTAATAGCCAACGTTCCTTGCCAGTCTTTTCTATTTCACTTAACAGTGTTTCTAGTTCTTCATGCTCTAAAAACTTATCCTTTATCTTTTCAGATTTAGATATATCTTTGAATGGCTTGAATTTCCTAAAGTATGAAACATCTTCAATATAATCATTCTCATATCCCCAGTTAAGCAAAGCCTTTAAACGCACTCTATGCTCGTTTAGAGTGCCAGCCGACTTGTTCGTGGCTAAGAACTTTTCTTTGATGTATTGGGCGGATAGGGAGCCAACGAGGACCTCTTTGCCAAGAATAGCCATTAACGTTTCGCAGGCGTAATAGTTGCGCCTATAAGTAGAAGCCTTGACAGACTTTTCTTGATATAATCGGTATTTATCAATAAGTTTTTCGAAAGATATATTTTCGATTGAGGTTTTGCCATATTTGCTTTGTATTTTTTCATCCAATATGCCTAGAGCTATTCTACGCTCAGCAGCAGTATTTTTTTCTAATGTAATAGATACTTTTTTCCATTTACCAGTCATAAAATCTTTGTATTCTTCGCAAAACTTAAATTTCCCATTCTTTTGTTTTTCAGCCCACATAGTATATCCTCCTTAAATTTGCGTAACAAAATAGCACTCAGCCAGAACAAAAGTTCCAGTTGCATGGTGCTTCGTAAGATGATACTATATGCGTGTAAAGCGGGTATATCTTACGAGATATATTCTAAGCCGTTCTAGTACGCCAATACTAGGGCGGTTTTATTTTATTTTTCTTCTAGTTGGTCCTGTTGTTGTTCTTTCTCTATTTGTTTAATACTCTTTTCGGGAGTTGGTAAATTTTCAGGCATTGTACCGCCTAGCCGTTGAATTGTTTCGCGGACTTCTGACCCGACTTCAATGAGCCTTATTAGCATTGTCTTTTCCTTTGATATCCTCACGGCGTAATTTTGCCTCGGCTTGTGTTGCACGAAATAAATTAGCGGCAAGTTCTTCGTGACTCATGTGGTCAAGTATATGCTGACTTTTCTTCAGTCTTTTTCTATGTTTGATATCCTGGGCTTTCAATCCGCCATACAATCCCATGTAGCCATGATTTTGAAATGTGGCATAATCTGAAGTTGGTTTCAACGCCAGCATCTTTTGCAGCAGCAACAAGAAGTTTATTATGCTCTTTCATTTGTTTTCGAATGGCAAGACGTTTTTGGTCGTCTGTTAATTGTTGAAAATCTTCAACCAATTCTTGTTGCCTAGTCTTTACGGCAAAGTATGTCTGACCAACAGCGATAACTTCTTTTCTAGGGTCGCCATTCATAACTATTAAGTAACAGGCGTAGCGCGAGAGGTTAAAGCTGTTAAATTCTCGTGTTGCTCCACTGCCTATCTCAACCACCTCGCTCACCTCAGCGAAATGGTCTGAAATGTCCTCGCCACTGTTTGAGCATGCATCAATAGCTTTTTTAATCACTGGTAAAAATTTATTATATTCAGTGTACTCCAGTGCCTTGCGTAAATCCCTAGCAGACCAATATTCTTGCCCATGCTCATTTATACGCTTAATTGATTCAAACAAGGACTCTGTATAATTTGTTTTTTCATCTTCGGTCAATGCTTTTGATAAAACTCTGTTTAACATACTATCTAACTGTTCTTTGAAATATTCCACGATATTACCCCTTCTCGTTCAGTGTTAGCGCACTGGGCGGTTATTTATTTCAGACATTTTAGCATCATAAAAAGTCTTTTTGAGAGATTTCGGAATGCCATCTAAGAACAAGCTAATGTTGAGTTCGTGCATATTTTCAAAAATGAAGCCATAATAGTTGAAGTATAAAACTGCAAGGATATTATTAAGTACGGTTTCAAAATTTCGTATATATTCTGATGAAAATGTGCCATCGAATGCCACAACTTGCGAAAAAGAAATATTTTGTATGTGCCTATCTGAGCTACTATGAACAAAGCCACACAAGTCAATATAAATCTGATGTAGCAAGTCAAAACTATGAGAACAAGGCTTGCTCGAAAAGGATATATCTATTTTAGCATCATCAAAGAGCTGAAAAACATTTTTAATTGCGATAACGTTAGGATTGCTATTAAACAACATGGTCCTTATGAAATTCTCAATAGCACTTCTTAGCTGAAGAGAGGCTGGTTTATATGTGCAAGTAGTCCAACAAAAAAATGATAAAACTAAATCGGACACTATTTCTTTAAAGTACTGCATTTGAAGAGCATCTACGGAGATATCGTCATTCTCGTTATCAAGTTCTCCTACGAATATCAAGAGTGAGAATAGTTTTTTGTGTAGGCTTTTCGACGATTGCGTGAAGGTGGAATCTTCTAATGTATTTTTCAAGCGATAACCGGATAAAAAAACAGCCATTTCTTTGTAGCTTTCATAGATTTCTTTTTTCATCATTTACCTCTAGAAACAATATTAAATATAGCATCATTCCATGAAAATGGAGAATTACTGTTTCTGGAAACCTCTAGCTGGTATCTTTTGATTTGTTCCTTGTTGTCCAGTATGTCTAAAATTAATGCTTCAGATATACTTGCGGCCAAGTTGTAATCATCTTGTATTTGACAAATAATAACGCCAACCATTTCCATACGTGAGCGTTTGTGCCAATTTAAAATATTAATATTTAAAACTTCAAATGCAAACTGCGCAATGTCTTCGTTTCGCCCAAAAAGAGCGCGGTCAGTTAATAAGCGTGGCAGTGCTCCTATAAGGTCATCTGAAGTTGCTTCCAAATGCTCTAAGTTGTTTGCGGGACCTCTTAATATGGAAAGAAGCTTAATTACATCGCCGTAGCTTTCGTTTTCATTTGATTCTAATAACCAACAAAGGTCTTCTAAAAAATTGATTGATTTGTTTAAATGATCTTGTTTTCTATTGATTCTTTTCATCTTTGGTCCTCCTTAGAAATTCTTTGACTATTGCAGAAAAATCCGATTTTAAGGTAGCATCATCTATATCCATTATGAATGTATTGTTTAATTGTCCGCGAGCAACTGATACTCTTTGCAGCAAAGATTTGCTGTAAAGTAAATTGTCCCATCGCTGACTGGCATCTAGAAAATTTCGAGCACTAATTTGTTGAGTGGAGCGAGTATCTACCATAGTCAATACGATACCGCAGCACTTGAGAGATAGACCGTGATTCTCTGTACATTCCGAGATTACTCCATACAATAAATCTAATCCAGTCATACTAATGGGGTCTGGTTTAACAGGAATAAAATAGAAGTCAGATGCAATTAAGGAACTCATCATCCAAACAGATGGTGTCGGAGGAACATCTATAAGTACATAATCATAAACGTCTGCAAGTTCATTTAAATATCGTTTTAATCGGTTTTCCCTGCCGCTACCAGCTGTCATTTCTAACTTGAATAATTGTAGTGCACCAGGTATGAAGTCGAACCCCCTATTAGAACAAATTGGTTTTATTTCTGAAAGTTTTACAGGTTCTTGCATGGTTAATCCTTCTGTTAAGGACGGAACGACTCTTGAGGAGTCATTGAATATATCAACGATAGTATGTGCACCACTTTTATAATATTCAATATATTCATCCCCTCCTAATAAGCATTGGGTTGCGTTGAATTGAGGGTCAACATCAATTAGTAGTACCTTTTTACCTTCTCTATTTGTTAGAAAGTCTGCAAGATTAACTGTTAATGTTGTTTTACCAACGCCACCCTTCATGTTCACCATACTTACTATTTTCATAGCCACCTCCATATTATACCATGGGATACTTAGTTGTCCATGGCATTACTATATATTTTTTGTTTATTCAATAATTTCGCTGTGCAACTCCAATATTATGCTGCCTACTATTACTGGTTTTTCATAGCAATTAATCATCCCTAAAACTTCGCCCTCAACTCGACAACCTTGCCGAGTATCTTAACTGGTAGCTGTTCTATTTCCTCATTGGTGTAATGTTTTGGCTCATAAATAGGGTTAGTTGATATCAAAGCAATACCATTTTCGTATTTCACAAGTCTCTTACAAAACGCATCGTTACCATTTACTAGTGCAATCACAGTATCGCCACTTTCGGCATCGTCTTGTTTTCGGACTATAACATTGTCGCCCTCGTGCATTCGTGGCTCCATACTGTTGCCATTTATTTGTAATCCGAAGTGTTCGCCGCTCCTAGCCATTTCAGCGCTTATTTCTTCCGTATCGATAATATCTTCTATGGCTTCTATTGGAATACCAGCAGCGACACGACCGTATACTTTTATCCATGTTCCGCGAGAGGTGTCTTTTGGAATGGGGTTAGAGAGGTCGGCATTTGTTAATTCGTCGATATCTACACTAAATATATCTGCTAATCTTCCTACAATTTTCAGTGGTGGCTCAGAAGTGCCCATTTCCCACTTTTGAATAGTAGTATATGATTTGTAATTAAGTATTTCTGCTAACGCATCTTGTGACATGTTTTTCTCTTTTCGGAGAAATCTGATATTTTTTGCTAACATTGTTACACCTCGTTTCTAAATTAAAAGTAGTATAGCATTGAAAAGAACCAAATTCAAGTGAATTTAATAGAAAAACAAAAAAACTTGAATTTTTTTCAAGAAAACAGTTGACACATGAAAATAATTCATGTATTATGAGCTTCAAGGAGGTGGTGCAGTGAACGAAAGAAAGTATACCTTGAAAGAATTGAGAGCGAGAAACAATCTTACACAGGAACAGACAGCTGAAAAGCTAGGTGTTTCACAAACGACATATAATGCATGGGAAAAGGATATATCTAATGTTGGAATTAGCAAGGTACAAGCGGTAGCTGATTTGTTTAAAGTAAAATTGGGAGAAATTTTTTTTACACCTCAACATGAAAATAAATCATGCTAAGTTGGTTTGGGGGATACAAATATGAAAAAACCAGAGCTAACATACGAACAATTTTATGATATAGCAGGGGTCACGCAGCACGCAGAGTTTGAGAAGTTTCTTAACAAGATATAGAACGATATGAAGAAAAAAATATGCAAAATGAATAAAAATCCTTGACATTCTTCGGAAGGAGAATGTAGTCAGATAGAAATCTTCGTCATGAAGATGTGTAGCTGGCTATATTCTCCGTAAGAACGGCTAAAGTTGACATATAAACGTGCTGGAGGAAGTCAAAGGAGGAAAGTAAATTGAATACTACAAGAAGTGTGGCGGAATATGTTGCTGAGAAAGGTATCAAAATATCAGTTCTCTCAAGAAGAACAGGAATCTCAAGAAATATCCTTGATAACTGCTTTTCAGAAGATAACACAAGGGAACTTAGAGCAGATGAATTTTTAAGTGTTTGTGAGTTTCTAGGAGAGGACCCTGTTGTTTTCAAAAGAGAAGATACTAAATTGACAGGGAGTATATCAAAACTAATAACCAAGAGAAAGGAGGAAACCAAATGACAATAACAAAAATCAATCAAATCCATGCTAAACCGTATCTACTAACCAAAGAAGTAGCAAACGAACTGAATATGTGCAAGCAATCAGCACAAGGGCGTATTGCTGAAATCAAGGAAGAAATAAAGCGTGGTAGATATGACGAATACTCAATCATTAAAGACGGTGGATTTCTATTAGTAAATTATCTAGTTCTAATCGACTACATGAAATGGCGAGAGAGATTAAGAGATAGAAACGCAAGAAAGAGTGTACCGCCCTATGAGCCATACAAAGTGGCACGAGCAATGGGGTGGTACGGAGAGGAGTTAAGCAGATGAAAACAGAGGAACAAAGAAAGTTTATATGGCTAGTGTTTTGGATGGTGCTATTTACATTTGCAAATGCAGGGATAGCAGCAAAACGATACGGAGACGAGACATTTAGACCAGGAGTTGTGTTTATACTATGCGGTCTTTACTTGATAGCGTTTATGTACTCAAATCTTGTACAGCCGATGTTTAGGCAGAAAAAAACTCGCAGGAGTGCAATCCATACGAGTTCCAAAGTCAAAGACTTTAAAAAATTATCTAATAACATCATACAACCGAAAGCGAGGAAAGTCAAATGCACAGCGCAATCTTAGATGACAATTTTGATGAGAGCCATTATGACGAACACGAATACAGAGAAGAAATGGCTGAGGTGAATAGATATAATGCGGAAGTTACAAAAAGAAACGCTAAAAATACTAGAAAGATAGAACACGGAGTGGAGGAAGAAGATGAACCTATACGAATTAACTAATGAGTTCATGGAGCTTTTACAAATGGCAGAGGATGGAGAGTTTGACCAAGAGACAATAGCTGATACCTTAGAGGGCATAGGCGGAGAGATTGAAGTTAAGGCTGACGGGTACGCTAAAATCATCAAAACGCTAGAGGGCGAAGCCTTGGCATACAAAGCCGAAATCGAGCGTTTAAGCAAGAACAAAAAGGCGATAGAGAGCAACGCAACGACACTAAAGAAAAGCCTTGAAAAAGCCATGATAGCAACAGGCAAGACAAAGTTCAAAACATCGTTGTTCAGCTTTGGTATTCGTAAGAATCCACCATCGGTTGACATCGTAGATGATGCAATAGTGCCAAAGATGTTCAAGGTTGAACAAGAGCCAAGGGTAGACCGCAAAGCAGTCCTTGATTACATAAAAAGAGAGGGCAATACGGCATGGGCGACACTGAAACAAACTGAAAGTTTAAGTATGAGGTGATGGTATGGAACAAAAGTTTAGACATTTAAGGGCGGATGAAATCGAATGCCGAGTTAATACTTGCAATGGAAACGGATTATCGCTCTTGCTCTACAAAGATGCACGTTGCGACATGAATATTCTTGATGAAACAGTAGGAGCAATGAATTGGCAACGCTCACACACAAGGGATAACGCAAACTGTATTGTTTCGATATGGGATAACGAAAAATCAATGTGGATAAGCAAAGAGGACACAGGAACGGAGAGCAACACCGAAGCGGAAAAGGGCAAAGCTTCTGACAGCTTTAAAAGAGCGTGTTTCAACTGGGGGATTGGCAGAGAACTTTATACATCACCGTTTATATGGATACCAGCATCAGATTTTAATATGGGAAAGAATAAACAAGGCAAGCCAGCTTGTTTTGACAAATTTGTTGTTGAAAGCATTGTGATTGATGGCGGAGTTATCAAGGACGTTAAGGTGAAAAATACAACTAAAATAAAGACGCAACCGAAACCACAAGCGCCTAAGTCAGTAGAAAAACCACCAACGGTTGTCCTTGCGACAGCAGAGCAAAAGGCAGAGTTTTTTAATCTTTGTGAACAAAATGGCGAGAAAGACAGTGACGTCTATAAGCGCAATAATACCACTAGAGATACCATTTCAAAGGCAAATGCAGCAAAATTTATTGATGGCATGAAGAAAAAACTTGAGGGAAAATAGATGATTTTTTTTGAAACCAAGCTAGAGATACCACAACCAATAAAAGACACTATAGCGACAATACTTAAAACGCTGTTTGACTTCGATATTGAGGTTTTAATCAAACGAAAGACTAAGAAGCGGTCGCTATCCTCTAATTCATATTTTCATCTCTTAAAAAGCGAATTAGCGAAGAAAGAGGGTGCAAGCGATACATACATGCACAATCTCTTACTAATCAGATATGGCGAGTTAGAAATTATAGATGGCAATGTCTTCCCGATAATCTTACGTGACGATATTAATTTTATGGAATTGGATATGCACTTAAAGCCAACGGGTAAGACAAAGATTTTGGATGATGGAAAAACATATCAAGTGTTTCTGGCATTGCGTGGGTCGCACACATATAACACCAAAGAAATGAGTGTGTTGATTGACGGAACGGTTGAAGATTGCAAAGAGAGTGGCATCAATACCAAAACACCAAACGAGATACACGAGATGATGGAGCGATGGGGAATTGACTATGAAAAGACGAACAAAAGAGTTGCGGTTTGATATTAAGACTAGAGAAACTATTGCAATGCGAGACAGTGAAACATGTTTGTTTTGCAGCATGTACTACCAGATGCCCGAAACAATCGATTCTAGCAATTTAACGTTTGACATAATGCATTTTATACCCAAATCGCAAGGCGGGCTAGGAATAGAGCAAAATGGCGTGTATGGGTGCAGATACCATCATCATCTACTAGATAACGGCAACAAGGGATTAAGAAGTGAAATGCTAGGGATGATGGCGGAATACTTGAAAGGGATTTATCCCGATTGGAACAAAGAAAACCTTATTTATAAAAAGACAAACTATTGAGCGGTGCGCAGTTTATATCACGAATATTGTAAGCCGTTACCCCGCTTCGGCGGGGAGAAAGGAGAAGTATGCGAGATGTACTAAGCACAATCCCTTATGGTCACAAGGAGCCTTTAAAACGAAGCTCCAACAAAGCGCAAGACCGGCGAGAAAGAAAAGAAGTGGAGCGGGCTAACCTAAGTGGTGATTGCATTATTAACGTTGGTGATGGGTGGTATAGACCAGTACCAGGCG
>JGI994J12354_10001930_pt1 | contig 20737 bp, 18 predicted proteins | sample IntmicLarv3ML3BL_FD_12354 | JGI IMG/M metagenome (IMG submission 12354) | reverse complement strand
GCCAGCCACTTGCTCACGACAACCTTCTGCTGGTTTCCGCCGGAGAGCGTGGCGGCATCCACCTCCACGCTGGAGGTTTTGATGCGAAGGCTTTCAACGGCGCTGTGGCACATTTCATTTTCCCGCTTGTGCTGGACAACGCCGAGGGAATTACACACAATGTCCAGATTGGGCAGCGTGATGTTTTGGCGGACGGATAGCTTGGTGCAAAGGCCGTCCTTTTTTCGATCCTCTGGCGCGAGGACGATGCCCGCCTTGATGGCGTCACGCACGCAGCGGATGTTGACTTCTTTTCCATCGAGTATGATTTGGCCGCTTTCCTTGTGGTCTACGCCGAAGATCGCCCGGGTAGTTTCCGTGCGGCCCGCGCCCATCAGGCCAGCAAAGCCTACGATTTCCCCCTCGTACAGGGAAAAGTTAATGCCCCGTACCATGCGGCCCGCATTAAGGTTTCTGACTTCAAATATTTGTTTGCCCGTTTCACAGGTGACGCGGGGAAATTTTTCTTTGATTTCGCGGCCAACCATGTGGGCAATGATCGCGTCCAGGCTGGTGTCCTGAAAGTTCATGCGGGTGATGAACTGGCCATCGCGCATGATGGTGACGCGGTCCACAATATACTGCAACTCCTCCAGCCGGTGGGAGATGTATACGATGCCGCAGCCCTTCTCCTTTAGATCGCGGATGAGGCGGAAAAGATCCGCGATTTCCCGGGAGGTAAGGGAGGAGGTAGGCTCATCCATGATGAGCACCTTGGCGTTGGTGGAGAGGGCCTTGGCAATCTCTACCATTTGCTGCTTAGACACCGGCAGCTCGCCCACAACCTGCCTGGGATCCAGGTCTATTTTCAGATCGCCCAGGATCGTCTGGGCTTCACGCTCCATCTCCTTGGAGGAGAGAGCCGTAAAGCGCGTCTTTTCCCGGCCGAGGAACATGTTTTCCGCCACGGACAGGTGCCGGCACATGTTGAGCTCCTGGTGAATAATCGCCACACCCAGGTCCTGGGCTTGCTTGGGGGTCAGGTCGCCGTATTCCTTGCCAAGAATCTCCATCCGGCCGCTGTCGCGCGTGTAAACGCCGCTGAGAATCTTCACCAGAGTGCTTTTGCCTGCGCCGTTCTCGCCCAGCAGCGCCATGACCTCGCCGGAACGAAGTTCAAAATGCACATCATCCAGCGCCTTGACGCCCGGAAAGCTTTTGCTGATGTGTTCCATGGAAACAATTGTTTCGTGCATGGGAAAACATCACCCGCCTTTCGTCGCCGACTCCAAATTTCATGTATAGTATATCGCGCTTTTTTTTCACCTGTAAAGGGGTGTATCTTACGATCATCAGGGGGAATTTACCTAAATTTATGCCAGGGATTCTTGCCTTTTTGTAATGGTTGCACTACAATCTATCTATGGAAATACAGTGCATTTATGGAGCGGAGGCGTTTGCGCGGTACCTGCCCAGGCTCAGGGCTGCCCGTGTTATCGCCGTGGATTTGGAGACCACGGGCCTTGATCCCCATGTGGACAAGGTGCGCTTGGTGCAGTTGGCGGCGGAGGGCTTGCCCGTATTGGTGGTGGACTGTGAAACATTTCTGCCAGGCGGAGCGCCGCTCCTTTGCGAGGCGCTTTCCACCGGCGCGGTGAAGGTGTTTCAGAATGCGAAGTTTGACTTGCAGTTCCTGATGGCGCTGTCCATCCACCCAAAGCCTCTCTTTGATACGATGCTGGCAGGGCGGCTTTTATATCTGCCGGGCATGCCGCGCCGTGCCAATTTGCAGACCCTTGTGGAGACATACCTGGGGGAAACGCTGGACAAGACGTGGCAGACCAGCGACTTTCGTACAGAGCTGACGGAGGAGCAGATCGCCTATGCGGCGCGGGATGCGCAGGTGCTTCTGGGGCTTTGGCAGGCGATGGTTCCGCGCCTTCGGGAGGCAGGGCTTGCCCAGGTGGCGGAGATAGAGTTTTCCTGTGCGCGGGCGGTGGCGCAGATGGAGTATCACGGCATTTGCCTGGATCTGGATGCGTGGCAGGACTTGCTTGTCCGAACGGAACGAGCGCGGGACGATGCGCTGGAGGGTCTGTACGCCTACACCGGACGGCCCATGGCCCAGACCACGCTGTGGGGGCAGGATCAGTCCCTGGGCCTGAACCTGGACAGCAATGTGGTGGCACTGGCCCTGCTGAATCGAAATGGCATTCCTGTTACGGCTACGGCCAAGGGCGACCTGTACCCCTATCGGCACCATCCCCTGGTGCAGGCGTTTGGGGAGTACCGAAGGGCGACGAAGGCGCTCAGCTCATTCCTGTACCCGATTCCGGCCATGGTGCATCCCGTAACGGGCAGGCTGCACCCGCAGTATGGGCAGATCAGCGCGTTTACGGGCCGCATGAGCTGTGGCAATCCCAATATCCAGCAAATCCCCCGGGACCGCGCGTTCCGCGCGTGCTTTACCGCACCGCCGGGCCGCCGCCTGGTCATTGCGGATTATTCCCAGATTGAGCTGCGGGTGGCTGCGCAGGTGTCCCGGGATAGCCGCATGCTGGCCGCCTATAGCGCGGGAGAGGATTTGCACCGGCTGACCGCCTCGCTCCTGCTGCATAAAGCGCCGGATGCGGTGAACAAGCAGGACCGGCAGGCGGCGAAGGCCGTCAACTTTGGCCTGATCTTTGGCATGGGAGCGGCGGGCCTTGCCCAGTATGCGGCGCAAAGCTATGGGGCGCCGATGACGCAGGAGGAGGCGGAGCGTTTCCGCAGCCGCTTTTTCCAGGCGTATGAGGGGATCGCGGCATGGCACGGTCGGCTTAAGGCGCACCCGCCCAGGGAAGGACGCACCCTGACAGGCAGGCGTTTTGCATACGGCACGTCGCCCAGCCTGCCGGAGCTCTCCAACTCGCCCGTGCAGGGGACGGCGGCGGATATCCTCAAAAAGGCGCTGGGGCTGCTGGCGGATCGCCTTGCACAGAGCAGCGCGTGGATTGTTGGCACGGTACACGACGAAATCCTGCTGGAGTGCCCGGAGGCGGAGGCGGAAGAAACAGCCGCGCTGCTCTCGCGGACAATGGCCGAGGCCGCAGACGTGGTGCTTCCGGATGTGCCCGGGGAGGTGGAAGCGGTGGTGTGTGGAACATGGGCGGATAAATAGCTTGACAGGGAACGGGATGGATTTATAATGGTAGGTATTAAAAATATCCAACAAAATACGTGCCCAAGGAGGCGTTTTTATGTCTGTCATATCTGTGGAGTACGCAAAAACCTTAAAAAACAAGCCTGTGGATGAAAGCAAGCTGGGGTTTGGCAAGATATTTTCTGATTATATGCTTGTCATGGATTACCACAAGGGCCAGGGTTGGCACGATATGCGCGTTGTGCCCTACGCGGATTTTTCCATGGATCCCGCATCCGCTGTTTTTCATTATGGACAGGCGATTTTTGAAGGGATGAAGGCATACCGGGGAAAGAATGGCATGATCCGCTTGTTCCGGCCCCGGGATAATTTTATGCGCATGAATAAATCGGCCCTGCGCATGGGCATGCCCGCCCTGGATCCTGATCAGTGTCTGGAAGGACTCAAAAAGCTGCTGGACGTTGAAAGGGAGTGGGTTCCTACGGCGGAAGGAACCTCTCTGTATATCCGGCCCACCCTGATTGCCACGGATGTGGGACTTGGCGTCCATGCCTCCACATCGTACCGCTTTTTCATCATCGTGTCGCCCAGTGGCGCATACTATGCCAGCGGGCTCAAGCCCATTGGCATTTACGTGGAGGATGAGTTTGTCCGTGCGGTTCGCGGCGGCATCGGGTTTACCAAGGCCGCGGCCAACTATGCCGCGTCTCTGTACGCGGGCATGCAGGCGGAGGAAAAGGGATACGCCCAGGTACTTTGGCTTGATGGTGTGGAGAAAAAGTATATCGAAGAGGTTGGCTCCATGAACATCATGTTCGCCTTTGGCGACAGGATTGTAACGCCGATGCTGACGGGTAGCATCCTGGAGGGCATCACCCGTGGAAGCATTATGCAACTAGCGCGAGACATGGGTCTTGCCGTGGAGGAACGTCGCATCGCCATGCAGGATGTGTTGGAGGGGGCCAAGACAGGCACCCTCACCGAAGCGTATGGCACGGGTACCGCGGCGGTGGTGTCGCCTGTGGGTTCCCTTTGCTGGAGGGATGAGGTTGTCACCATTGGCGATGGCGGCATCGGCAAAACCACCCGGCGGCTCTATGACGCGCTTACTGGCATACAGTGTGGAACACAGCCGGATCCTTATGGATGGACGATGGAGCTGTAGGGACGGGGGACGCCAAGGGGCGCTGCCCCCTGGACCCCTGCCAAAGGGATTAAATCCCTTTGGAATCCCTCCTTGCCTCACGGCAGGGAGGGATTTTGTTTTTAATATCGCTGCGCTACCATTCCTGTGAGAGGCCAGACATCAAAGTCTGCAGATCTCAATAATCCCTGAACAGAAAGAAAAAGCATGAAAACGGAGAGCACAGGAGGCGTGCAAGCACGCTTGTAATTCAGAGAAGACAAAGTAAATTTCATCATCATCCCAGTTATCACCGCAGGAAGATTGACATGCGAGAAGTTCGTCTCTTGTGTTGAAACAAACGTCTCCAATCAAAATTGAGCCGTTGGGCGTCAACAAATCAAGCAAGCCGGTGATAAAGCTGACTTTGGCATTATCTGTGAGATGGTGTAGGGCATATGTACTGACGATGAAATCAAAAGTCTTCCCACTGAGCGCAGGTGGGATGCCAAGGGAGAAATCCCAATGCAAAAGTGTGGCGTCTGGCATTTTTGAAGACGCAATTTTAATCATTTCAGAGGAGAAGTCAATGCCCGTTATATGGTTTCCTGCATCATACAGCTTTGAGGTGAGCTTCGCTGTTCCAAAACCGACATCAAGAACGCTTGCAGGCGCTTGGTTCATGATTGTCCCATATATTGCGTTCATTAAATCCGTATAACCTGCAAAGGGGTATTGATGGCTTTCGTCAGCATTCCTTACAGAATCATCATAACGATCGGCCCAAAGGTCGAATCCGTGATCGTTAAGCATGGAAAACCCTCCGTTTTCGCGTTTTTGTCTTGTGCGGCTTTACCTCATACGGTCTACCTTCTCTGAGGATAGTAAATGTGATATTACACATCCCCATGATGGGGATGCTTAAGGGATACTATCCCTTAAGCAGGGGAGGACAGCGTCCCCCAGCGCTTCCCCTCGTATTTCTTCCGTGCCTCGCCCCTCAAAACACGCCAAGGTAGCTGAGTATGATCAGCACCAGGGTAGTCAGCGCCAGGAGTGCAGCCAGCATGAGACCGACGCTAAGATTGCCCGTGGCCTTGTCGGAGGCGGATGTGGGCAGCAACCGGGCGTGGCGGAGCGTGTTCACAAGGGGTTTATACAGGAGGACGGTGAAGGCGGCGCACAGGCCGTACTTAATCAGGTTAAAGGGCAGGAAGGCGGGCAGCAGCGCATCCACGATGACGTGCCTGGGCACGCCCATATACAGGGGGGTGATGATATAGTTCCACAGGAGCATGCATGCGGTGGCAAGGAGTGCGCCTGCAACCAGGCCCACCACTGCGCTACGGATGGACTTTCTCCTCGTGTAAATGAAGGCGGCTACGCATGCGAAGGCGCAAGAGGAGATCACGTTCATGACCATGCCGATGATTCCGGTGGAGCTGACGGTAACCATTTCAATGGCGGAAACGGAAACGGACATGAGCAAGGCGGACATGGGCCCATAAATCAGCCCGGAAATGGCAATGACAACGTCCTTCATGTCCAGGGTCAGGAAGGAATAGCCCGGAATAAAGCTGATACTTCGTGTCAGAAGGGTCAGGAGAAACGCGATGGCACTGAGGATGGACAGGGTCGTCATTCGGGATGTTTTGCTGTTCATTGCGGGAACCTCCTTTAAGATAAAAAATACGCCTGAAACAAGTATCTCAGGCGTAGCAAAAGAGCTGGTACATGCTATCTTCTCTCATCCAGACTATAACTGTCGGTACCGGAATTGCGCCGGATCAGCCTTTCGGCTCGCGGACTTTCACCGCCGGTGGGGACTTACACCCCGCCCTGAAGACACGATATTCAGTTGATAAGCCCACTATAGCACGAAAATGGGCTAGGCACAAGACCTATTCGATCGTGATCCTTCGAACGGTGTCGATGTCCTTCTGCACTTGCTGGCGAAGCGCCTCGACGGTATCAAATTTCATTTCCGCCCGGATGAAGATCAAAAGCTCCACGGTGATTTCCATGCCGTATAGGTTCACCGATGCGTCAATGAGATGCGCCTCCACGGTGGGCCTGCCAGCAGGCAGCGTGGGGTGCGCGCCAACGTTTACGATGGCCTTGTACGCCCTGCCACGGCAGCGCACCCGTCCGGCGTATACGCCATACGCCACGTCCTGCGCATGGGCAATGGAAAGGTTTGCAGTGGCAAAGCCAAGTCCCGTGCCTTTGCCCTTTCCTTTTTCAACAATTCCCTTTACGGTGTACAAGTGTCAATAAACCTCCGCCAGTTTTTTCTCAATGTACTGCAGGAAGAAATCAGGGTTGATGTTCTCGCCGCAGACCCGCTCCATGATCCGGCGGGGCGTTTCCTCCGCGCCATAGCGGTGGATGTTTTCCTTCTGCCAGTTCACAAGCAGGGCGATTCCCTCGGGGGTTTGTACGTGGCCGGAAAGGGAACCGTGCTGCTTTTCGAAGGCATTTGCGAATTGCGCGGCGCAGAGGTTGCCCAGGGCGTAGGAGGGGAAATAACCAAAGCTGCCGCCGGACCAGTGACTATCCTGCAACACGCCTTCGGCATAGGTTTTCGGGCGCACACCCAGGTATTCCTCGTACTTGGCCGCCCAAAGCTCCGGCAGAGTATCGCTGTTTACCCCATCGTTGAAGATGGCCTTCTCAAGCTCGTAACGGATGATGATGTGCAGGTTGTAGGTCAACTCGTCCGCCTCAATGCGGATCAGGGAGGGCCTTACGGCGTTGATGGCGCGGAAAAAGGTTTTCGGATCGTCGCACAGGGCAACGCCGGAAAGCTGATTGACCTTTTCAAGATGTGTCTCCCAGAAGGCAAGGCTGCGTCCCACGGTGTTTTCCCAGAAGCGCGACTGTGACTCGTGAATGCTCATGGACAGGGAATCCCGTAGGTTGGTGCCGTCCAGTTCCGGGGAAACATTCTGGTCATACAGGCCGTGTCCGCCCTCATGCAGCACGCTGAAGATGGACGAGAGGGGTTGGGTGGGATGGTATTTTGTGGTGACGCGCGTGTCGCCGCTGTGAATGCTGCATGTGAAGGGATGCTCCGTGGTAAACAGGTTTCCCGCATCCAGGTCATACCCCATTGCGGCCAGAAGGTATTCGCCCACGGCCTTTTGGCGCTCCGGTGGTACGGTAACGTTGGGCAGGGCGACGTTCTCGCCTGCCCGGGAAAGGAGCTTTCGGGTGCCGGACAGCAGCTGCGAGAAGATCGGATCAATCTGCGCGGTGAGCAGCGCCGGGTCATATTCCGCGAGCATGGCGTCGTAGGGCTTGTCTGCATAGCCCCAATACTCCGCAAACTGCCGGGCATAGTCGATGATTTTTTGCAGATGTGGGGAAAAGGAGGCGTAGTCGTTCTTTTCTTTGGCACCCTTCCACAGGTGGTTTGCCTGGGCGGTTAAAACGCTGAATGCCTCATACGCATCAGCCGGTATCTTTTTGTTGCGGTTGTAGCTCCACTGCGCCAGCTCCAGCATGCGTTTTTCGCGGGCGGAAAGCTTCTCGGGGGCTTCGGCAAGGGTGTCCATAACCGCGCCATAGGCATCGCTAGTGGTCAGCCGGAAAATTTCGCCCTGCAAGGTGCCGAGCACCTGGCTGCGGGAAGATACGCCCTTGGGGGGCATGATGGTTTGCAGGTCCCAATACATCAGCGCCACGGCGGACAAAAAGCTGTACGCCTGTCTCTGGGTGGTCAGAAAACTTTCTTTTGCTTGGTCAAAGGTCATGAAGATACCCTCCTACAGATTATTTTGTTCCAATATGCTCATGAATTCCTCGCCTGTGATCGTCTCCCGCTCATATAGGTGCTGGGCCAGTTCATGCAGCTTTGCCATGTTCTGCCGCAGAATGTCTTGGGCGACCAGGTGGCATTTTTCCACCAGCGCGATAACCTCCAGGTCAATTTTGGTAGCCGTCTCCGGGGAGCACATAAGCGATGTGTCGCCGCCCAGGTATTGGTTGGTCACTGCCTCCAGCGCTACCATGCCGAATTGATCGCTCATGCCGTACCGGGAGATCATGGCCCGAGCAAGCCGGGTGGCCTGCTCAATGTCGTTGGCCGCGCCGGTGGTGCTGGAGCCGAAGACCAGCTCTTCCGCAGCCCGCCCGCCGGTGGCCGTGGTCACCTTGGAGAGTATATCATCTCGGGAGAGCAGGGAGCGGTCGGCCTCATCCACCTGCATAACGTATCCTAGCGTGCCGGAGGTGCGGGGGATGATGGTGATCTTGTGTACGGGCATGGAATTTGTCTGCCGCGCAGCGACGAGGGCATGTCCGATCTCGTGGTAGGCCACGATCTTTTTTTCGTTGGGGGTAAGTACCGCGTTTTTGCGCTGGTATCCCGCAAGGATGATCTCCACGCTCTCCTCCAGATCGCTCTGGTTGATGATGTTGCGTCCCAACCGGACAGCGCGCAACGCGGCCTCGTTGATGATGTTGGCAAGCTCCGCGCCGGACGCGCCAGGGGTGGCTCTGGCAATGGCGGTATAGTCCACGTTTTCACCCGCCTTGATCCCCTTGGCGTGGACGCGTAGAACGGCCGTGCGCCCGGCAAGGTCGGGCAGCTCCACGGGGATGCGGCGGTCGAACCGTCCCGGCCGGAGCAGGGCTTTGTCCAGGGTTTCCGGGCGGTTTGTCGCGCCTAGAATGACCACACCCTTGCGGCCGTCAAAGCCGTCCATTTCGGAAAGGAGCTGGTTGAGGGTTTGCTCCCGCTCATCATTGCCGCCGATGCTGTTTACGCCATCGCGCTTTTTGCCGATGGTGTCAATTTCGTCAATGAACACGATGCAGGGTGCTTTTTCATTCGCCTGCTTGAAAAGATCCCGCACCTTGGCCGCGCCCATGCCAACGAACATCTCAACAAACTCCGAGCCGGAGATGGAAAAGAAGGGCACGTTGGCCTCCCCGGCCACCGCCTTGGCCAGCAGCGTTTTGCCCGTACCCGGAGGGCCCACAAGCAGCGCGCCCTTGGGCATGACCGCGCCGATGGAGGCATACTTGCCCGGGTTGTGCAGAAAGTCTACGATCTCCATGAGGGCTTCCTTGGCCTCATCCTGGCCTGCCACATCCACGAATGTCTTGCCGGTCTGTGCGGGCACGTACACCTTGGCGTTGGACTTGCCAAAGGTCATCATATTGCCGCCCATCCGTTTGCTCATGGAGCGGGAAAGCACCTGGCCCAGGACGACAAAGAACAGGATGGGGATCACCCAGGAGACCAGGAAGCTAAACAGGGGCGAGTTCTGCGTGGGAATCACCGCGAGGAATGTGACGTTTGCCTGGCGTAGCCGGTCCAGCAGGCCGTCGTCTGGGAAAACGCCTGTTTTATAATATTGCGTGGCGTTGTCCTCGCCGGGAGCAATGAAGGTAATCTGTGCATCTTCTATGGCGACTTCGGTCACAACGCCTCGGTCGATCATGTCCAAAAAATCGCTATAGCCCACCTCGATCACCTGGGGCTGCAGCAGTGAGGGGAACACAAATGTGTTGAGCAGCATGAGGATGATCACGGTGGCAAGGGTATAGTAGATCATTGGTTTACTGTTCTTGGGCAGGTTGTTGTTCATCACGTGTCTCCTTCTTTATAAAAATGGTCGGCATGCAGGTTGCCAATAGGGTTTGGGTGTATTGGATGAGGGCTTCTTCCGAGAGGTCCGTGCGGCTTGTGTGCCACCATCGTGTTACGCCCAGCAGCGCGCCCGTGAAAAATGCCGCCAGAATATCCGGTGGTATGCCGGGCTCCCTGCCCTGGGCCTGAAGGGCTTGCGCCTTTCCGCGCATATCGTCCATGAAGCGCTGGGCAAAGATGTCGGCAATGCCGGAGGCGCAAGGGTGGTTCATGGCCTCGTCCACCAGGGCCTGATTGTCGCGAAAATACCGGAAAATATCCTGCAAGGCGTCAGCATATTGCCCCAGGGGGTCACAGGCGTTTTGGGGCGGACAGGTTTGATAAAATGTCTGCTGACGCTGCTGGAGGCATTCGTCAAAGAACTGGTACTTGTCCTCATAATGATTGTAAAATGTAGCGCGGCGGATCATGGCTCTGTTGCACAGGTCGCTGACCGTGATATCCTCAAACCGCTTCCCTTCCAGCAGCTCAAAGAGCGCTGAAATCAAGGCGCTCTCCGTCTTTTGAATGCGCAGGTCCTTCTTTTTCTCCTGCGTCAATTTCCTACCACCGCCTTTCTGCATGAACACAGTATAAAGGAAAACGGAACAGGTGTCAATTAAAATACATCTGTTCGTTTCCTGAATGAAAGGGTACAGTATGTAGACAAATGGTGCAAGCTACGGTACACTACAATGTAACGAAATGATGGAAAAGCGGGGTCTTGCATGAACATTCTTGTGATCGATGGACAGGGCGGCGGCATTGGCGCCCAATTGATATACGCCATAAAGGAACACCTGCCCGGACACCCCATTACGGCTGTGGGCACCAACACTGCTGCCACGGCAGCCATGATCAAGGCGGGTGCAGGGCAGGCGGCCACAGGGGAAAACGCGGTGATGGTGGGTTGTAGAAGGGCGGATGCGATCCTGGGGCCGGTGGGGATCGCCATTGCCGATTCGCTGCTGGGCGAGGTGACGCCTGCCATGGCGGTGGCCGTGGGGCAGAGCGGGGCAAAGAAAATACTCATTCCCACAAACCATTGCGGTCATGTGGTGGTCGGCGTTGCGGACTATACCGTGGCAAGGCTCATTCAGGGCGTGGTGGAAACCCTGAAGGATATGCTGGGATAGCTTGCGCCCCACGCCATGCCGTGCTATAATGTCTCTGGCCTTGATGAAGGGGCCGTGGCGTTCTGAAGAATGCCGTCCGTATTCTTGTTTTCACCATAGTAAAAATGATTGCCATGAAGGCGGTTTGTTCCTTGCAGGGAACGGATCGCCTTTTTGCGTGGAGGTACCGGGTTGAGTGGAGACGTGGCGGCCATCAGCGGCTGGCAAATTGCATTTTCATACGAATTCGATGGGCTCTGGATGCCCGCCCTGGACGGCGTTGACATAACGGTTGGCAAGGGCGAGTGGATTGCGGTGCTGGGGCAAAACGGCTGCGGGAAATCCACCTTGGCGAAGCATTTCAATGGGCTGCTCCCGATCCAGCGTGGGGAGCTTCGGGTGGGGAACATCGACGTACGGAACAAAGAGGAGATATGGCGGCTTCGCCGCCTGTGCGGCATGGTGTTTCAAAACCCGGACAACCAGTTTGTATCCTCGGTTGTGGAGGAGGACATTGCGTTTGGGCTGGAAAATCACCAGGTACCAAGGAGCGAAATCCCGGAAAAGGTACGGCATGCGCTGCGGCTTGTGGACATGGAGGGGTTTGAAAAGCGCGCACCCTATACCCTGTCTGGCGGACAGAAGCAGCGGGTGGCTCTGGCCGGCGTTCTTGTGCTGGATCCGGATATGATTGTCCTGGATGAGGCCACTGCCATGCTGGACCCGGAGGGGCGCAGGGAGGTGCTGGATACGGTATCCGCGCTGCACAGGGACACGGACAAGACCATTGTTTTCATCACGCACTATGTGGAGGAAGCCATCTTTGCAGACAAGGTATGCCTGATGCGGGAAGGAAAGGTCATCGCCTTTGGCACGCCCCGGGAGGTGCTCACGGACAGGGAGCAAATGGACAAGGCCGGAATCATTCCCCCGCTGCCGGTGCGGATGTATCATGACCTGAAGGCTGCGGGGATTTTGTTGGGCCGTTGCCCCCTTTCCCAGGAGGAGCTGGTGGAGGAAATATGCCGATTGAACTCATAAACGTCGATTACGCGTATGAAGGCCAGGCAGGCGACCCCATTGCAGCGCTGGAGGGCGTGAGCCTGCGCATTGACGATGGCGAATTTGTGGGGATCATGGGGCATACGGGCTGTGGAAAAACAACCCTGATACAGACGATTGCCGGGCTTAAAGAACCGGCAAGGGGAGAGATCCTGCTTGACGGGCTGGACATCAACGGCCCTAAATATGACAGGCGCCTTTTGCGGGAAAAGGTGGGCATCGTGTTTCAGTACCCGGAATACCAGCTCTTTGAAACGAGCGTGGAGCGGGACGTTGCCTTTGGCCTTAAGCACAGCGGCCTTGATGGAGCCGAGATCGTTCAACGGACAAAATGGGCGCTGGAGACAATGGCATTTTCCTATGAGGACATACGAAGGAAATCGCCGCTCTCCCTGTCTGGCGGGGAAAAGCGCCGGGTGGCCATTGCGGGGGTTCTTGTTACGCAGCCAAAGGTGCTCATATTTGACGAACCCATTGCCGGGCTTGACCCTAAGAACCGGGAATTATTTTTGCAGGTTGTGTCCCGTTTGCAACGGGAAGGGACGACGATTATCATGGTATCCCACAACGTGGACGCCCTGGGCGAGTATGCGAAGCGCCTGATCGTGATGGATCACGGCAGGAAGATCATGGACGGTAGCGTGACGGAGGTGTTTTCCGATCTGGACCGGCTGAAGGCATTAGGCCTTCGCCCATGTGCGCCAAGGGCGCTGGCGGATATGCTGGCAGCGCGGGGCGTTTCCCTGCCGGAGGGCATCGTTTCCTATGGGGCTCTGTTGGAGGGGATTGCCGCATACGCCCGGGAAGGGGGTGCCCCATGAGCCGCATGATGGCCGGACGGTATGTTCCGGGTACATCCGTGATCCATAGGCTGGATGCCCGGGTCAAGATCATGGGCCTATGCCTGCTGTTGGCGGCGATTGTGTCCGCGTCTACGTTTCTGGGGTATCTGCTCGTTGTATGTGCTGCCGTGTCCATCGTTGCTCTGGCAAGGATACCGGCTTGCATCGTGCTCTCATCCGTTCGGCGGTTATGGCTGTTTTGCGTTATTCTGCTGCTGATGAACGCCCTGTTTTTTGGCGGTGACAATGCGGTATGGTTTCTGGGGTTTATCCGCGTTTCCTGGGAAGGCGTCCTGCAGGGCGTGCGCGTTGTGGCCAATGTCGCGCTGATCATGGTGCTGGCGAATGTGGTAACTGCCACCACCACGCCAGTGGGAATAACATCTGCCCTGGTCAGTCTCCTTGCGCCCCTCAGGCTCATCCGGGTTCCGGTGGAGGATGTGGCGATGATCCTTAATGTGGCGATACAATTCATCCCCACCCTGGCGCAGGAAGCGGATATGATCAAGATGGCGCAGACTGCCCGGGGAGCAAGGTTTGAAAGCCGGAGGCTGAGGGAGAAGGCGGTAAGCTTTCTGCCGCTGATTCTTCCCATCTTTCTTGCCTCCTTCCGGCGCGCGGACGAGCTCTCCATCGCCATGGAAGCACGGGGATACAGAAACGGGCGAAACCGGACAAAACGAGCGGCCGTTCCGCTATGCTTGGCAGATGTTGCCGCAGTGCTAGGCTGCCTGGGCGTGTTTCTTATAGGGTTTCTTTTTTTCAAATAAGGCTCAAAAATTTTTACAGGAGGAGTACTCAAATGAACAAAATGTCTACTGTGAAGCTATCCATGATTACGGCGGTGTGCATCGCGCTATGCGTGGTGCTGCCGATGGCCTTTCACTCGGTGCAGAACGCTGGCAGCATTCTCCTGCCAATGCACATCCCGGTGCTGCTCTGCGGCCTGCTCTGCGGCTGGCCCTTTGGGCTGCTTTGCGGCCTTGCGGGGCCCCTGCTTTCCAGCCTGATCACCGGCATGCCGCCAATGGCGTACCTGCCCAGCATGCTGGTGGAGCTTGCAGCGTACGGCCTGATTGCGGGCATTGTGATGCAGATCGTGCGCACGCAGAAGTTGTACGCGGATCTCTACATTAGCCTTGTCGCCGCGATGGCGGTGGGGCGCGTCATTGCTGGGATTTCTCGGGCGCTGATCTTTTCCCCCGGAAACTATGCCATGTCCGCCTGGATAACCAGCTTTTTTGTGACGGCGCTACCGGGGATTGCCATTCAGCTTGTGCTGATTCCCGCAATTGTGATTGCCCTTGAAAAAGCCCGCCTGATCCCGGTGCGTTACCCCCAACGGGGGTAAGCCATGCCTTTTGCGAAGTATGTAAAAGAACAGGCCCGCATGCACCCGTCCATGGAGCCGAAGGATGCCGTGAAGCTGTGCTATCAGGCATCCTTCGGCGCGGAGCATTTGCTTGAGGATGTCCATGCCGCGAAAGAATATCTTTCGGAGGAGTTTGCGTCCGTGCCTGTGGGCGGGGGATGTCTGGTGGAACCCATATCGCAGGCGGTGTGCCGGGTGAATCTTTCTCCATGGAAGAAGCGGGGTCTGCCGGAAGCATGGCTTTTTGAAATGTTTGTGCTGTCCGCGTCCGTAAAAAACACCCAGGAGAGCCAGGCGGGGGTTGAAGAAGCCCTTCGCACGGCCAGGGTGCTTGCGCGGGACGGGAAGCTGCCTTTTTCCCTAGAGGAATGGGACAGGTTTATGGCCCGGTACCGGGCAGAGGGCATGGGGCCCGTGCACCACAGTGAGGCATATAGGCAGGCTGAGGAGCCCGCTTACCGTATCGTGTCGAGTCATTTGACGCGCCTGTTGCCGCTGCTGGAACGGGTGGCTGCGCTTATGGACAAGGGCCGCCCGTGCATCATCGCAATCGACGGCCGCGCGGCTTCGGGAAAGACCACCATGGCTGCACAGCTTGAGAGGATATTGGGCGCCGGCGTGGTGCATATGGACGATTTCTTTTTGCCCCAGGCGCTGCGCACGCAGGAACGCCTGTCACAGCCGGGCGGCAATGTGCATTACGAACGGTTTCTGAGGGAGGTTCTTCCGCACCTTGCCTCCGGCGCGGCGTTTTCATACCAAAGGTTTGACTGTGCGCGGATGGAGCTGGGGGAGAACAGGGATGTTGGGCAGTCCAACTGCCGCATTATTGAGGGCGCGTATAGCTGCCATCCTGCGCTGGGCGGATATATGGATCTGCGTGTGTTTTCCGGCATCGATAGGGAGGAACAAATGGGGAGAATCCGGCACCGGGAGGGAGACGAGGGCCTGGCACAGTTTGTGTCGCGCTGGATTCCGCTGGAGGAGAACTATCTGGCAGCATGCGGGATTGAGGCGGCGGCGGATATTATCCTGTAAAGAATGGGCACAGGTCATGTACAGTACAGAGGGCTATGGAGCTCTCTGTTTTTTGTTGCCTGCTGTTTTTCGGGATCCTGTCAAAAGGGTCGGCGCACAGAAGGATGCTTTATTTCATACTGTATGGATGAGAAGGTTGCTATACCGCACCTTCTTAAAAAGAGAAGGCGTCATAGCGAACAGAGAAACTATCTTTGGGACGGCCCGACAAAGCCGTATCTCGTTATTGACCTCGTACTTCAATATTGGGAGGTAACCGTGTATGGCAATTTCCATTACCGACAGCGCACAGCTGGCGCAAATCGGATTAGCACCGGAATACCCAAGCAATGGCAGCTACATCTTAGCGAATGATATAACCATTACCGGACCATGGACCATGCTTCCGCTTGCGGATGGCATCATGTTCGATGGCAATAACCACACCATTTCGTCTCTGGACATGCCGCTGTTTACCAACCTTCAGAACGCGGATGTGAGAAATCTGGTATTTAATTCGATCATTGACGAAACTGGCATACCCTTTCCTGGCGGATATGGTGCGCTGGGGGCGCTGGCACAGCAGGCGTCTGATAGCATCTTTACAAACATCACTGTCCGCGGATACGTGATTGGAGAGTTCGGCATAGGCGGACTCATCGGCGATTTGCACCGGAGTATGGTGATAGGGTGCGTGAACCAAGCCAGGGTTGTTAGCTACGGACAACGCAGCGGCGGCATTGTTTCCCTGGGTAGCGATGTGAATTTTGAGAGTTGTGTCAACTATGGGCAGGTGCAGGCGCTAGACACCGATGGAGGATGGGGTGGCGGCATTGCGGGCGTTATACAATATATACCGTATATTGAGCCGGCATCTTTTTATGTGACAAACTGTGTGAACTACGGCGCGATAGAAGCCCAGCAGCACGGTGGCGGTATCGCGGGTTGGATGCTGGCATACGTGGACTTGGTTACAGCGGAGATAATAAACTGCGCGAACCATGGAACGGTTTCCGCAGTGTCTGCGACGGGCAGTGTGGATGGAGAAAACCAGTATTATGGCGGCATCTTTGGTAGCATGCTCTATGGCGGCACGATGACTAACTGCACAAATGACGGAGCGATCAGGGGCAATGGATTTGTTGGGGGCATTATAGGCAGGGGCGCTCAAGCTCCATATTACGAGACTCTCTTTTTGCATGCTTTCCTGACGGAGTGCAAGAACAGTGGCTCTGTGACGTTGACCGCGCCGGTTCCTGCGCCAGTGACAGAGTTGCCTTCCTATCAGTTTGCGGGCGGTATCGCAGGGACGCTGCAATACCAGGCTACGGTTACCGACTGCGAGAACTCGGGAACGGTAACCTCCAACGCGCCCAACACCGGTGGCATTTGTGGCAATATGACTGCCGGCGTTACCAGTGGCTGTATAAACAGCGGACCGGTCTCGGGAACCGACAACACTGGCGGCATTGAGGGCATGGCTGACTGGATAATGGTCGAGCCGTCTCTCTTTGGCGTGAAGCCTGCGACGGATTACTACGTCGTCACCACGGAGGATGGCGCGCGGTTTGCCAGCGATGTGAGTCACAATGCCCTGGCGAATAGGATCCGCAGTCAAAGCCAGAGGATTGCCGCCAGGGCTCCACGCCAGGCCCCCGGAGAGTATCGCCTGATGAGTGAAAACGTTAACACGCGAAGCGCTACGATCACCGCCAGCGGGAATAACACCGGCGGTATTGCCGGCCATATCCTCAATGGCATTCGCGTCCTAGACAACAGGAACTGCGCAGTAGTGGAAAGCACCGGATCGAATGTAGGAGGGATTGTTGGCCTCTCGGAAGAAACAACAGGCCCTCAGGCCAATGAGATTTCCGGGAACATGCTTTCCAGCCCGTCGGTTAGCGGCGCTACATCTGTCTACCGCGTGCTGGGGCAGAGTATCGGTCAGCCGCCTACAAGCCTGAACAACACGCAGATGTTTCCCAATGTGTTGTTAACCGGAAACAATACGGCGGATGGCGGATTTTCCTATGCCAACCAGGCGGTTTTTGAGATGGACCCGCAATTGGGCGCAACGCTTCGCCAGGGCGCTACGCTGGTATGCCTTCCGGGGCAGCATCTGGAGGATTGCGTTGGCTGTGTGGGAGAACCTTTCCCGCCCACGCCTCCACCGCCCTCGCCTTGTCGGCCCTTCATGCGTTGCCTGCCAAGCGCCTGCTGTTCAGGGCGCTCGTTTGGCATAAAAAGCCTGTGTGGGCGGGTACGCGCGCTCCCTATGACAGACATAGATGCCAATACCCGACAAGTGAGGGGAACGCAAAGGCGCATTGATAACTAGCGCAAGTGCCCCAATGATTTTAGGCAATCAAGGCCATCAGCTTGGCTGGTGGTCTTGATTTTTGCTAAAGTGATCTCAGGAGGAGCAGCGTTCACCAGCGGCTACAGCAGATAGTTGTTCTCCTTGTCCGCCACTTGCAAGGCGTTGAGCTTATAGGTGGCGTAACCTTCAACAACAAGGGGCTCCGACTTGCAAAGTGCCTCGGCCTCCTCATAGCTTTCGGCTTTGAGGATTACCATGCCGGCAACGCCAGGATATCCTTTGAACACCCCACAGAGCGCTACTTTCCCAGCATCGTCCAGGGTTTTCAGATGCTCGACATGCCGCGTGACCACTGCCTTGGTAAGCTTGTTGTACGACTTGCCCCGTTCTATCAACATAACGTACAGCCACTTTTCCATACCTTCATCTCCATTTAAAAATTTCGCCCAGGGGTGATACAAACCATTTATCGTAGTATATCATGTTTTGTTGGAGCGAGCAAAGTGCAGGGCGTAGCGTGATGGACGGATTGCGGTTTGCGAGAGGGGAGACAGGGAAGGGAAGGGAAGGGTGCGTGACGAAATAAGAATGCATGTCGGTTTGTAGGGGAGAGGTTCCGCAACATATTGCTGGATACGCCAAGGCACATCTACATCGTTGTCGTCACCTGCCCGAACCTGCTTGTCCCGACAGAGTTGGCGATGCAAACCCTTGGCAATACCTTGGTCTTCTTCAATAGCGTTCAGAGCTTTGGGCCCTGGCGGGACAATGCTTGCAGGTCCATCGTCTACCGCGCGGACTATGTGATGAGAAAAGGGGCCTGGATGTTATCCGATCTACGCAGGGCGCTCTGCGAGGGAATGTCAGGTGAATTTCGACATCAGTTTATGGATGTAGACACCATCATGCAGATGCGCCAGGAACTGCGGATGACAGAGCTTGAAAGAGTAGCAAGCCGCCTCAAGAAAACAGAGGAGGAAAATGCCCGGCTCAAAGCTTCGCTCTGCGAGAGTGAAGCCCTCGTGCAACGGGATTGGCTTGCGGAAGTTGCAGAGTATGACCGGACGCTGACGGAAGCCTTAGCCCTCAACGGCAGAATCAAGGGTCAGCTGCGGTGTATTTCCGAGGCTATCTATCAAAAACAGGAAATTGAAAAGAGAAGGTATTCATTGGAAGAAAAGCTAAAAGCCATGGTCTTGCTGACTCACGGATGGAAATGAAAATGGAAAGATTGCAAAGAACAGATGATGAAGGAAAATGATTGTTTGAAATAAAATAATAGACATATTTTGCAATATATGATACTGTCAAATCAACGAAGGGTGCGCACATTATTCATTGGCTATAATTTCATAAGACGAAAGGAAGCAGTCTGTTTACAAGTGAGCACAAGAAGCCCCTTGTCTATTTTGCTATGACGGGTTGCCCGGATTGTGAAGAAGCAGATGCAGTACTGAAGGATAAGGACATTACGGAGATGTTCGAGGTTCAAAGAGTATATCGCACAAATGAAACGAGAGATGGCAAAGTAATAGATGAGTTTTCGATGCTACGTCATATTTTTAGCATAGATTGGTATCCAACATTCATTATACTGCTAGATGATGGTATTGAGTTTGTTCGGAAAACACCAACTGATGATCTCAAAGCTGCAATTTTAGGGAGCTAGGTAAGAGGTGCAGGAGATGAAATCGAAGAAATACATGTTCCGTTGTCTGATGCTCACACTATGTACACTGATTACAGGATGTCAGTCTATAACAGAAAAGCCAGTAGGGGTTTTAGATGTCATTTTGTCGGATAAGGCTTCCTCATATGGCATTCTTCCAGAAAAAACGATGCTCAAAGCGCCTTCGGACATACTGGTTTTGGAGGACAGATTGGTCGTTGTGGACCGCGAACTGCATGGACTGGTCTTTTTGGATCATGAGGGCAATTACATAGAAACAGTCGGTGCATTAGGCATTGGACCGCTTGAGTTTCAAAAGCCAACTGCTGTTGCGTATGCAAACAACAAGTTTTTTATCGTCGATGCAGGCAATAATCGCATTCAGGTGATTGATGCAAATGATATGTCCTATATTTCCGAAATAAGCTTACCAACCTATGCGCACTTTGTATTTACAGACATTGCTATAGGTGCTGACGAGACGATATATGCGGTGTCAGATAATTTTGTGACTGATTGGGCATGCATTTACCGGGCAAACCTTGGTGACGAAATGGTTGCGAAAGTAAAATGGAAAAAATCCTTTTTAGGCAGACTTGACGATAGCGCTGGTACTGTATATGCTTTGCAGAGCGTGGAGTGCAAAGAAGAAAAAGACAAATATGTCTCACAAAGCGGTGAGAATGCGTTGTTTACGGTGACTGGTGATACTGTTTCCAAAATACTGGAGTTGCCTTATTCCTATACGCCAGATGCATATGTCATGGATGAAGAAAGACTTACTGTCTTTTCCTGCAGGTGGCAACGTATTGACACCTTTACCCTAGAGAGTACCTATATCGAAACCTTGTTATCACTCGACCCAATGGGGCAGCATATGTCTGGTGAGTGGTCGATGGCGCAGGCAGCTAATGGGACGCTGTATCTTGCCAACTATACCAATCCGTCGATAACCGTCATCCAGCCTGGGGGTGCGGATGCGCTATGAGAAAAGCGCTGTTTCTGATTCATTTATCCTATAAAGGGATCATGAAAGAAAAGAAGCGTTATGTAGTGATCTGCATATCCTTTGCTTTGGGCATGCTGCTCCCGTGCATGTTTTTCGCCAACACCATTCCAAGCATTGAGGCCATTGGCGCCATGCATAATGTTCGAGAAGAAAACATCAAAGTCTACCAAGCGCTTGTTCCCCGTCATCAAAATCTGATGGATGCAATAAGTGACCTATCGTCTGCAAATGTCGCATACTCCGTCCGCGCAAGTTACAGTCCATTGATCAACATGCGCGAGCGAAGCCTTTTGATTGAGGGGATTGATGAGCACTATGATTCCATAGAAGCATTTGAGCTGCGAGAGGGTCGGCTGTTGTCCCCGGATGAGTTCTCATCCGGCTCGCCTGTATGCCTTCTGGAGGCGGACTATGCGCTCAATCCCAATATGCCGGCGTTATCGGCGGGG
>JGI994J12354_10001929_pt1 | contig 20737 bp, 15 predicted proteins | sample IntmicLarv3ML3BL_FD_12354 | JGI IMG/M metagenome (IMG submission 12354) | reverse complement strand
ATGGTGACACAATATTTGTTGAGTCATTCAGTCGCTTCGCCCGCAATACAAGGGATTTATTGGAGCTTGTGGAGCAACTCTCAGAAATGGGCGTTGAGTTTGTCAGCCTAAAAGAAAAAATCGACACGGGAACGCCAACGGGTAAATTCATGTTAACCGTGTTTGCGGGCATCGCCGAATTGGAGCGAGCGTTTATTTTACAGCGTTCTAAAGAAGGCATCGAAGCGGCAAGACGTGCCGGCAAACACCTTGGCAGACCTGTAAAAAAAGCCCCCGCTGACTTTGACGAAATCATCAAAGAGTGGGAGCAAAAACGACTTACACTGTCAAAAGCCCTTGAACGTTGCGGAGGAATCAGCGAAAGCACATTTTACCGAAGACGCCGTGAACACCACATTATCAAAGGGGAAAAATAAAAAAAGCAGTCAAAAGGTAGGACTTTTGACTGCTTAAAAAGAATATCATTTTTTGTCGTTCCTGTCAAGAGATTTTTTGTAACTTTTCAAAGATTTTCTTCGAATGATAGCAAAATTTCTGTTTTCAGTCGTTAATCTGTCGCCAAATCTTCCTTGAAACCGAATTAAATCCGTTTGTATCACTGAACAAGCAAGCGAAAACTAATTTGTCAAAAGTCCTACCTTTTGACTGTGTGGCATTTTAATAAAATGAAGGACAGTGTTTTGGGCAAGCTCATAAGAAATAATTAGGAGGCGGATGTATGACAATCAGTTATAACAAGTTATGGAAATTATTGATAGACAAGGAGATAAACAAAACGCAATTATGTCAAGCTGCTGGCGTTAGCACAAGTACAATTTCAAAAATGGGGAAAAACGAACAAATATCAATGGATTCTATGTTGAAAATATGTAAGGTCTTGGATTGTGATATAGGTGATATCGTAGAAAAAGTGGATATAGATAATGCTACAGATTCAAAAAATTAAACCACAAAAAGTTATAGACTTTTATTCCGGAAAATGCATTTTTGAGAGGTAGGTATTTTATGAAATCAATAAAGAGACTATCGGCGTTATTTTTGGTGTGCATCGTGTTCATGTCTTCTGTAGCAACCTTCCCAGTAGTTGCAACTGATGGGTCAGATTATGGTGAAGCCCGGTATAATTTTATGCTGGTAATAGATCGAAGCACTTCTTTGGATACTTATGATTCGGAAGGCTATCGTTTCGGTGCAATTGAATACTTTTTAACAACTATGCGGGATGCTGGAAACGAATATGGCGCAATCGTTTTCAACAATAAAATCACTCCCGTTTCTCCGATACATCCAATTAACTCACAAGGCGAAAAAGATGAATTGTACGAAAAAATAAAAGACGAGAAACCTTTAACAGGCGGCACGGATATAAATGCTGCTCTTTTGGCCGCAGTAGAGGCTCTTACTAAAAAAGAGGAAGAACAGGTAGCCGCTACTGGAACGCATTTGAAGTCGGTTATTATTTTGTTTACCGACGGTTTACCCGACAGTATTGACCGGGCAGCATCAAAAGAGAACCGCAAAAAGGTGATTGACATAGCTAAACTCAAGGAAATAGATATTTGCGGAGTTTTCCTCAACGACAAAAACAATATTAAATATGACCCTGAAAATGAAGGGAATGTTTTTGATATTGTTCGTGATGCAAGAAATCGCATTGATGATCCTACGGTTCCTCGAAAAGAAGATGGTTCAATTAATGATTTAGATAATATGTATGCCGAAATTGTTGACTCTACATACACAGTAGGCTCTTTTGCAACGTTAGTAGGCAGGTATGCTGATGGCGCATATATAGGTGAGGAAATCAATATTCCTCCGTCCATCACAAAAAAATGCATTGTTCCTGGTATTGGGGTTTCTGAACTTAGTTTTGGTATCAGATATAGCCTAGGTACCTTGGAAAAACTTTCTGTTAAGGTTATACGCCCTAACGGTGAGCCTGTTGATGAAAAAAACACAAACGAAATAACTTTCACAAAAACGGGTGTTTTTTATAACGTGAAAATTCGTAATCCTGACTCAGGGAAATGGGTGCTTACAGTTGGGCTTAAAGATGGGGTTGATGGCGCTTCGGTCAAGGTAGCTGTAGACGCAATTATCAACACAAATGTTTCGGCTAAATTAAAGGATGAAACACCCGAAGGCGGTGCCATATTGAATCGAGCTATACCTTTTCAAGTGTGGTTAGAACAAGCTGGGGCAAAATTAGACGATAGGAACAATTATGCATATTTCAATTGTCGCTTGACAATCATCAATTCTGGAACTGAAGAGCCAAAAGAAATCATACAAAATGCAACCGATGTAGGAGGTTTTACTTTTAACGAAGCTCTTTCTGATAATAAAGCGTATACCGTGTCTGCCACTTTTTTTACCGATGAAGAAGATAATGACTATCCGTTTAGTTTTCGTAGTAATGAAGTCTCACTTCGTGTTGTTAATAGAGAGCCTACAATTACACCTAACCCCATTAAGGACAATCACTCCTACAACTGGCTTTTTGGCAAAACATATAACATCGACTTATCCAAGTTTGTTACTGACCTTGAAGGCGGAGTGCTTACATATACAATTGGAGATAGCGATTTTCCAGGTGCTGTACTTGATGGTAGCGAATTGCTAATCAATACCAAGGATACAGGTGAAGGGAAAATTCAGCTAAGTGTCAAGGATGACCAAGCCGCAGTGGTTAATTTTACACTTGAACTAACTGTTTCAAATAACAGCTGGCTTATCACTTTAGTTCTTGTGATACTTGTTTTATTATTAGCGGCAATCATATTTTTCGTTATTCGGAAAATTTTTGGAGGCTACATTGATGCCAAGTTGCAAATATCTATTGAGAATTCTGACAACACAGCAATAAATGAAAAATATGCATATGGTGACCCAACACAAGTTTTGCTTATCAACTTTAATCACCCATCTGTAACGTTGTATGCTGCTTGTTCATCTATTCTTGATAGGGTGAGCGATGAAGTGAAAGAAGCGCTGTCTGACCTGTTCAATTCAAACAAAGCAATCCTAAACAAATGCGAATTCAAAAGGGTGCCGGGTTTTGATAGACGAAAATTTATTTTCAGCAACAGAAGCGAAGACACAAAACGAGAACCGTATGAAATTTTCATTGCTACTGTAGTTTTGTCGGATGACGAACGAATAAAGATTGTTTGCCATACACGCGAGAATCACGATGGCCGCTCAAAGGAGAATGAGTATGATGACTAATTGAATTTTTCAAGGTAGAAACTGTATCTAATGTTCGGCTTATCAACACAAACACTCATCAATATTTAGGAGGAAATTAGTATGGCACTAACACAAGAACAAAGAAAGAAAATCACCGCCAACATGAAAACGCTTGAAGGTGACGGCTTCATCCAACGAATCAAGCGGGTGGTGACAAACAGCAGAGACTTCTACTTAATTGTAGGGTTAGGTGGTACCGGCAGTAATGCACTTGCCGAAGTAAAACGTGAGCTCAATAATATGGTTGATGGCCCCAGCTTAAGCAAATATGTTCGCTTTCTCACCATCGATACCGCTCGAGCTGATATCGAAAAACTCGTAAGAGAGACGTTGATCGAAGAAGATGAAACCTGTGTTCTTCCTCATGACGGCGCACTCTCAAAGGTCATGAACCCCACACCGTTTATGGCTAAGTGGTTGAATCCGCAGTTGAAAGATCATACGGCTGGTGGATTAGAGGGAGTCGGTGCCGGCAATCGCCGCCAATGCGGTCGCGTTTTGCTTTGCAGTGATGCCGCCATAACTTTGTTGCAAAGCAAAGTCAATACGGCATTTACTCAATTAATAGCAAACAATGCAGGTGCAAAATGCAATTTAATAATTCTTGCGGGCATTGCCGGAGGTACAGGGAGCGGCACGGTTATTGACGCTACATATATTATCAGCCAAATTCTTGACTCATATAATAACGGACGACATTTCAATGCATCATATGGGTTCATCTTTTTACCGTCTGCATCCTCTGATGAAGTCAGGGCATCAACAGATAAAGGCCTGGCAACGGGCAATAGCAACGGTTATGCTGCACTAAAAGAAATTGAATACCATATGACATTGAGTTCTCGCAACGAGAAATTTATCATGGATTATGAAAACTTTCACGTAAACCAAGACGACTTGTTTAAGCATTGTTTCTTGATAGACGGGCATGGTGGTGCAGTTCTTAATGCCGAGCCTAAAACCGTCGCTGCAAGAACTGCCGCTGATTGTATCGTCAACATTATTGCCGCTGAGCAATCGCAAGAAGGCGTGGGTGCTGCTGCAGGTGGCGCCGGAGCGCAAACAGGCAGTTTGTTGACGGCATTATCCAATGTCACTGCAAACCTTGAAGATTTCATTCGGAATAACGAGCCGCAGTTTGTACCGCGGGACAGCTATTACAAATTTATTGCGACTGGTTATAGCGAATGTTTAATCCCCACAGATTTGCTCACGCTTTACGCTGCCAAAAAGGTTTTTGACCATATGTACAAGCTATATCAAAAAAGCGCTTTGGCAGACAAGGAGGAAGCGATTCGAGTATTAGGCGAATTGGGGTTAAATAGTGCAGAAGCTTTGTTAAAAAGAATTGACAGTAAAGTTCATGTGGGCGCATTTGCAAACAAAGCCCAAACTTCTGCTGCGGTTTACGATGCAGAAGAGGAGCTGCAAAATGAACTTGAAAAAGCGTTCACTGATAAAATGAATGACTTGTTCAAGAAAAAAGGTCCGTACTATCTTATCAACCTCACCTTGGAAATTGGCAATGTGTTAAATGCCAGAAGTACGCGCCCAGCTAATGCGTCGGGAAAGAAAGGTTACGAGCAAGAAGCGATTGGGCGTATTTTCAGTTATCTTGCAAAAATTTCTTCAGAAACAAATCGCACAACCTGGGAAGTGTATTGTGCAGTAATCGATGAACTGAAGCGTGTTTTGGAAGGATCGGATACTGTGTTTACCGACACAGTAATTGAAACAGATAGTGAAGTCAGGCGTTATAAATGGACACCTATCCGCACAAGAGACAGTGCAGGATTAATTTGGCTTGACGAAATAATGGATGAAGAAAGAATTAAAAAGATTATAAAAAGTTTCGAGCAAGCGTTGTTAGACCAAAGAAAAACGTGGACTGAGTATTCGGATGAGCGGGAGGTCAATGCCGCGACCTTTGTTCGCAATTTTGTGGAAACCGGCTTTACCGACATTTTGCAATTAAACTTACAGGATTTCGTTGCAAAATGCTACTCTGGGAATTCCAAAGCGGTCGCTCTTAAGGATGATGGAGAAACTGCTACCGATGAGCTTATTCAAGCGGCGGCACTCATTGCTTCCACATTGTTTAATTACGGTGATATTCTTGCTCAAATTCGCCACCAAGCGAGATTTGCAGCAGCTCCTAAAAAATACGTATTAATATTACCCAAGGACACTGTTGTACTCAACAAATTAATAAAAGAGCAAATGCGCACTCACCTGGGACACTGCGATTTGGATATTTATTTGTCCAGTCACTCCCAAAGTTTCACATTGTTCTCAAGCCATTTCGCTTTCCCGCTGGAAGAATTTACGTGGGTTGAGAATGGAGAAAGAGCTTATGCCGCGTGTTCTGGAGATGATGTTGTCGGGCGTCATATGTATGAGTCTAAAATCAATTGGCGCAGTCTACCGAACTTAATCAACCAGGATCACTGGAACGAGATTGAGCTGGGATACACATTCAAAGAAGAAAAAATCCTGAGTGATTATGTGTCTCAAATGTTGGACATTGCAAAAGAATACGGCTTGGTAACCGAATATGATAACGAACACAGCCAATTTTTCTTGCGTGTATTAGATGATGCAGAAGGATCAACGGAATTAAGCAAAGCTATTGTACCATTTGTTGTGAGTAGCGGTGCTGTAGCACAGGATTCCAGAGCTTTGCCCGTATACAAAGAGGAAGCGTCGCGTCTATTTGGATTGCTTGATAACAATGCGGAACATACCTTGGCTGATTTGGTATCGAACCTTCCAACGAATACATTTGTAAAAATGCACACCCGTCCTCACACGATGCCGATGCAAGATGGGCAAGAACCACGGAAAGATTATCAATGGCTCTACACTAAAAAGTTCTTGAGAAAAATGTACAAGACGTGCATTTCTCTTCAGCGCACGCTTGGTGTCATGTCTGCACTAAGAGAATTGGTGTCCGCAAATAATGTTCGGATTCAAGAACAAAGAACAGGAAACACCCGTATTCAAGATTTCGCCAATTATTATGGCTGTGGGCTTATTAAGTATAATAATGAAGAGAAATCTTGGGTATATCAAGATGATTTAGGCAATGAATCGGAACTCCTTTCAGAATTCGAACTCTTGCCTTGGCAAAAACCATACCACTATTATTATATGCAGGAGAAGTTTTTAGCACTTCCAGACGAGTTGTTTTCCTACTGGGCGGATCAATATAAAGAATTTGTTGCTGATAAGACAAAACGGAGCATAATCACAGAAAGACAAGCAGAACTGCTTGTTACATTGCAAACTGTTGTTAAAGAAATTGCACCTGTCGCCTTTGAAAGACGAATCAAGGATGCACAATCCGATCCAACATTATCGCAAACACTCCGCACATTTTATAATTGTGCAGTATCCCAATTTGGTGGTTAACACACAAGGAGAAATGATGATTATGGGGCATGAATTAATCAACAATATCATAAGACAAACTCATGTGCAGTTGCATGCGTGGAACAGGGAGAATATTGGAGTATTCCTGTTTTCATCTGATGCACAAGAAGCCATGGTGCGTTTTACGCACTGCGTGGACGATTTGTTTGCCGGTAAAGAAGGTCTATTCATTGCCCCATCATCTGAAAACAACTTAAATGATGTGTTAGGAATTATCCGCCAGAAGAAGGAAAATCACGAAATATCAACAACTGCAAAAATCATGATCCGTAGTATCATTTCTACTTCGGAAGAATGCAATCTATCCATTCCATCCGATTGTAAAAAACAGATTGTGCGTTTAGTTAGGAAAGATAGCGATGTGGCTGACGATAAATCCTTGTTTGCCTATGATACGGAAGAAGGGCTTAGAGCACTGTTGATTTATGCTTTTTTACAGGACATGACAATTGGAATTGCAAAAGAGCAAAGCGGGGTGTTAGTAGAAAGCATCATTGACAGTAGCAACTGTATTAATTGGATTCAAAAGTTAAGGTCAGTCCTACACAATTTATTGAATATGTCTTCGTTAACAAAAATTGAGCTGGACGCTCTTACTCAAAAGGCAGAACAAGAATTGAGCAACGGACTCAATATGTTTCTTAATAATCTCGAAACATACCCATTGCTGACTTCTTTTCCCATTGATGATACGGGGTATAACATTCTGATTCCGCAACAGAAACGATGTTGGATAAAGAACATAATTACTCGATTTACAAAAAAAGATGTAAAATGCAAGGAATACGAATTGCAAGAGTCTTTACGCACTTTATTTGGAGAAGCCGACGATGGCAAAACCCTCATACATAATTATTATTTAAGACTTTTTGATTCGCAAAAATCGAAAGAGTTGTTCGAGAGCATTTGGCTGCCCTCGAATGCGTGGTACTATTCGGTTCCACTTCAATGGCTCGTTGACAATTTGACAACATTAGTATCAAAAAAAATGTTTAAGGCGAGAGATGAGTTTAAGAACCTTGAAGAAAAGGCAACTCAAAAAAAATATTTCACAAGCCCCCCGGATATATCTATTCTTTGCGAAACGCTCAGAGCGGACTATGGATTTGTAGAAATCTATAAAAAACACGCCGAAATATGGTATTGGGAACAAGCTTTACAAGAAATTCGGTCTGGCAGCTTTTATTCACAGGCGACGCAAGCAAAAGCAAGGATTGAAAAACAATTAACGATTTTACGCAACTTTAAAGATGGTGACTTTATTAATATTGAACAGAACAACATGAAAGCTGATTGGCACGAGGACATTTCAAATGAACTTGAAGCATACAGGCCCCTACCAATTCCCTGGACAACGGAAGCTATAGAGACTTTTATAAAATATAATTGTAATTGGCGTTGGTTGAATTCTACTGAAACGGGCGGTGTTGTATATTGTGCGATTTGTTCTGAAAGCACAGAAATTAATAAAGCCATTTGTAAAGTGAAATTCAAGGACAGCCCTATTCGTTTAGCGTGGAATTTTACATATGATATTCCTATTGACGGTATTTTAATGGCTCTTTTGGTTCCTAAAAAATATTTAGGCAAACCAACAGGAGGTGGGCAGATTGATTAGATTTAAAGTTCAATACGAAAAAGGTACGGGCAAATGCCTGCTTTCCGTTCAAATCGCGTGGGAGGCTTCTTGGCAATTTGGGACATTTGAAGTTGTGGCTAAAGACGATGGTTCTCAAGAAGAAACATTTATAAAAAATGTATTGAAGAAAGCAATGCCGCAATACGACGAGCAGTTTGATGTCAGTATGCTTAAGTCCGGAGCGAAATATCGGTTCTCTGCCTACTATCAAGACAGCAGCGGCTCAAGGCAAAAAATAAATGATACTTTCATTGCAGGTGATGTTTATTTTGAAATCCCATATTTGGCTCATGTTTTTTATTTTGCTGAAAATATGAAGAACGGCTGGCATAAAATACACGTCCTTGTTGATGGTAGTTTGCCCAAAGACTGTATCCGTGTTTTTCGTAATAGACATGAATATAATCTTCCTGCTTCTTTGCCGGTAGGCAGTGTATATACCTTTCGCTTCAAAACTGAAAAAGTCGATGATATAAAAATAAAATCTCTCGTTAGGATTACCCATCCGATAAAAAGTGTAGAGAACCTTGAAGCGTTATACGATAAATGCAACTATGGAGGGAATGAATAATGAAGTATTTTTGCCCATTTTGTCAAAAAAAGCACCCCGAAAACAATCTTGCGGTGAGCATTGATGCAAGCAACATCCTGTTAAGGCAATTGGCTGTGAGACTTACCGAAGAAAAGAAAACCGAATTTGTTGAATATGAAAACTACATTAATACCCTTATAGAAACTGCCGAGAAAGAATCCGATGGCGCAGGGTTTCTTTGTTTGCATCAAAGTTTGCATCCGGAAATGGAATGCAATGGAGAATGCCAAATAGAAATATCTGTTGATGACGTCATTGAAGCATTGGAAAGTGCATTAAAAACAATTGCGAGAGCGAGAAAAAAGAAACCCGACATCATCATGGAAGATATGTTTAACAATATTAATGACTTTATAAATAATAATCTATTTGCGAAAGATTATGAAGAAATAAGTTATCCTTTTTACTTGAACATAACCAACACAATTGATAAAAACGATAATAGGGTGTTACATGAGGCGCGCGCAAACGATGGAGGACTCTTTCCGAAAGTTTGCTGGTTGTGCCATCAACCTGTTTTTAAATATTCCGGCGAATATGATGAAATTGTTATTGGATTGCTGGGCAGTGAGCGTGTAGCGAAATCTTCTTGTATTGCATCAACGATATATGCTTTTCTCTCGGGCGAAGATCTTAATGATGTTAGTTTCGAGGTTCCACAGGGCGATAAGAGATGGCAGAAATCTATGAATTATCCAGTGTTTCTTAGATATTCATTGGGATTTTCTGTGGGAAAAACCCAAACCAAACTGCCCGGTTCATCATTTTGTGTAACGGTCAAAGTTGTTCTTCCGAAAAAGCAATTTGCAGAAGGAAGAGACGAAATCATATTAACTTTCATAGATATGCCCGGTGAATACATGAATGATCCTACTGGTATGGCACCCGATTGGTATTCAGACCACAAGGGGCTTTTTGAAGAAGAAAACGTTGACGCTTTTTGGTTTTGCTTTGACGAAGCGCAGCTATATCAAATCAGCAGTGAAGATCACCTAAAATATCTCGGCTATGGGTTGAATGAGCTCGGAGCTATGGATGACTATTTAGAACATATTGTTTCCCCGTTAAATCTCAGAGAAAACTTTACCACAATTAAGACTGAATTGGGTGTCGCTCAATTTCCGCCAACTGCGTTAATATTAACAAAAAGCGAAAGCTTTACACAGACAAGACAATCAGTTCCTTCTTTTATTTTTAAACAAGGTAAATATTGTGATCACGAAACAAGGGTATATGATCAAAAAACACATTGTTTGAAGCTGAAAGATTTTGTTGAACAAAGTGCGCAAATAAAAAAGGCTCTCTCAAGTTCCGATGTAACATTACCTAATTCAACCACTCCTAATAAAAATGCGATGATAACAGTATTGTCAGAACTGTTTGTATCCAAAGCCTTTTTTTCAACTTCTGCATATGCAGAAAAACCATTACAAGTTTCCGAAGAGCTACGCGCAGAATTGCTAAGTATTATAAATTCGGATGAGGAAGATCGAAAGAAAGTGCGAAAAATCAATGCATTATTAACAAGCAAGGGAGGACAGGCTCCAACCCCATATAACCCAAGATTGCCTTTATATTGGACACTGGCTGCTTTGGGAAAGCTGGAGGTCTTTGTAAGAAGCAAAAAAACACCGTTAAGAACCGTTTTCAAGAAGAGTCAACCTGCACTCTATGAAGATAATCGTGTCCTTGTTTACGACGATGGCACTCAATTGAATGATGACGAAGGACAGTCTTTCGTGGTTTATAATAAACTTTGTATGCATGGTCAGTAGAGAACGAAAGGAGGAAGCAAATTAATGGCTGAATGTTACGGCTATCTTAATGCAAATGTGCAAGGCACAGATAAATCAATTACACCTACTGGTTTTTTGCAAATGCCAAGCGAACAGGTTCAATTAATTTTGAAATGTTTCCGTGATGGACAAGCATCCTTTAGGCATGGGATGTGTATGATTAGGGTAAATCAAAACCAATCCTATTATTTAAGGGCTTGTTCTCGCCCACAATCAGCCGCAACCTCTGCCGCAGAAGCAACGTGTGTTTTTGCTGGTATTCGCTCCCTCGTCACCAATGATTTCACTGATGAAAACTTAGACAAGCTGCTTGGATTTCCTTTTCCGAGCGAGTTGAATATCGTGAACGGCATAGGTGTCGAATCAAATAATGAGTTTAGTGAAAAAATCGAGGCTCAGCACATTGGCAGAGAAATTATTACAGCCATACTTGTTGGTTGCTTTGGGCGGTGGCTTAATAGAACATCACCAATCTATATCTCTTTGCCAAATGACGATTTTGAAAACAGTTTATCAATAATTCTCAAATCTATTTATTTAGAGATGCCGTATTCTTTAAGGGCTCATTCCGGCTATATGACTTTCCCTATAGCGTCTTATGCTATACCCGAATTTGTTAGCCTGTGTTTTATTCCTGAAAGCTGGTGTGGCAGATTCAATGATGAACCTATCTTGTCTATGGATGCGACTCGTTGTGGAAATGCAATCAGTAAAGTAATTGAGCGGTCGCATCTTGATAGGAACACACAGCAATATGTGGAACACATTGTAAACGCTAATAGTAAAGAACGTCAAGAATTGCATAAACAAATGTACGAACTTATTGAGGGAAATGGTGATGCTAATAAGTTTACTACCCTCAATGGTCGTCTTTATGGCGATGCTTTTGTCTTGCTTCACGATTGGAACGAATACTCTGACAAACAAAAAGAAGACTATGTTCTTGAATTTGTCAATAAACCCGAAACCCCTCTGACAGAGATGATTTGGAGAATTATCGGTCTTTATGTTACTAATAACCGATTGAGTGAATTGATAAGTGGTGCAACAAATAATTGTAAAACATTTTATGATTTTGCAAAATCACTTAAATCCCTTTTGCTCATTAAAAACAAGCTGTCGTTAGATGATGCATGGCGAATCGCTTTATACGATTTTACAACTAAATTACGGGTTCATCAAGATATAAAAAAGCAATATGAATCTGTAAAAGCGTCTTTGCGCACTTTGTTTTTTGAAGATGTGTTAAATGAATGCGAACGGCTTGTAATGGAGGCACATACTGATTTTGTAAAACAAGAGCAGGAACACCTTCAAGAAAAAATCAATAATATTATTCGCTCGGGTCATGCTTCGCAATTAATAAATCTATTTAAATCAATATATGACGTTTCGGCGGAGTATTCTTTTGAGGAAAATAAATGCAGCATACAAAGTTATGCTGTTCAGAGAATAACACGAGTTTTTGTTGAGCGCTGCAATGCTGATAATGCTTTCATTCGATATCAAGAGCTCCGGGAAGCGTATAGAACGCTTACAAGCACGTATATTTCGTCCGACAATGATGCGTGTGCTATATGGACTGATTATAACGACCGCTATCAAAGTGCATTGGTAGATAAGTTTATTCGGCAATTTGAAGATGATAAACCTCACTATCAGATATACTGTGAACTTCTGCGGCAATATAACAGTTTTAGATCAACGCGAAGATTAGATGGCATTGACATCGGCGAAAAATATGTGAAAAAGATTGATTCCAGTTGGAATGCTTATTGCATGGCTTTTTATCGGAAACAAACAGATACTTTTATCAGATTAGTTGAAGCGGATAAGCAATTTAAAAAGTATTTGGAATTACAATCCATTTATAATGAGCTTTCACAACCTATTAATCCATATCATGCAGAAATTGTTTCGCGCTGGATTCAATATGAAGCGAACTATAGGGAATACGAAAAAATCTCTAACAATTTGCTTGCGTACTTCGAGTTATTGGCTACTGGCAAGAGTTATCCGTGTAATCCAAATTGGAGTCCAGTAAAATATTCCAATTCATTTTTTGAATTTAAATTTAAAAGTAAAGCGAGGGATGACATTATGGCAGGCATTACGGAAAGAGCTTTTGAAGATTGGAAGAAGCTCAGTAAAAATCCGGTATTTATTTCTGAATTAATGGATGAAGGAATTGACAGACGGGATAAATTGCCTGCATTTAACAAGCGACTATTACGGATGGATGCTCTTGGCACAGACGATATTAATATTTCCTTATTAACTAAGGATCGTAACGGTTATGAGCATACTATTTCCCTTAAGGAAGCTGTTCCCTTTATTTCTTGGTTGCTTTCCGACAGACAGCGACTACTTGAATTGAGCAATGCCCAACTTTGGTTTGCGTATGATTTGACATCGCTCAATGTGCTATGCGAGCAAGATATTAAAAAGCTGTTTGGAGCCGAAGGCGACAAAAAAATGTCAGCGCAACTTGTGATGGTAGCGGCAAAATCCGTTTTAGCAGATGATGAATTCCGAAACACTTTCGGCACACATAGCGCCTTGGGATTTCTCAGCCAAAAGCACCAGATATCGTCAGACCATAAAAACAATTTCTTAGATGTAGCACAGAACGAAGAAGAAAAACAAATATTAAGAAAAGAATGGGAAAATACCGTTGTAAAAGCTAAACGGAAGAAAAGCCCTCCCATGTCGAAAGCAACCAAGTTAAAATTGATTGGTGATCTGGCAGCACTTTGTGTGATATTGTTTCTATGTGTTGTTGGATTTTTCTCAGTGGTCAATTGGTTCAAACGTGATACAACCCCCGCATTACCATCCTCTATAGAAACAAGCAACTCTACACCTTCCCCGTCAGAAACCTCAGCAGCCACAAAGCCTTCTACTGTTTTTGAGACACCTAAAATCAATCCGCCATTGAATCCAATTCGTGCGGGAGATTCATTTACCTTGAACGTAGAAGGGATAGAATATGATATCAATGTTTTTTGGTCGTCGAGTGATAATTCATGCGTTTATGCTCTTGACGGGCAAAAAACCAGAGAAGTTACTTTAAAAGCATTGACTGCCGGAACAGTAATTTTGCAAGTTCATCGTGAAAATAAAAATGGTGAAGTGATTTCAGAAATAACTATTACAGTCGAAGAAGCAGAAGAACAACCTTCGCCGTCTTCGGACAATGAAACGGGGACTCTTCGAATTGAAAAATCAAAAGAAACCATTTATGTCGGAGATGAATTTACACTTGAAATAAAGGGGATAGCCTCTTCTTCTCAAGTATTTTGGACATCAGATAATTTTAACGTAATTGAAAAGGTTTCCGGCGAAAAGACGCAAAAAGTAACTGTGTATGCCGCCGGTACTGGTAAGGCACTTTTACAAGCTCGCCGTAATGATAAAGATGGCGATGTAATCTCTCAAATAGAAATTAATGTAAGAAAGGCAGAGAGTTAAATGAACATTAATCAAGTTGCACGGAAAATTGCAGACGAAACAAATGTTGACATGGGTACAGCCGAAGCTATGGCAATTCAATTAGAAAAAGTTCACCCAGATTTAAAAAGTATTGTTGACACATGGCTGAATGGGCTGGAAACACCATTTGAATTCGGTGGTGTCAGTTTAGAAAAGATAATGCGCCGAAACAAGTGCCATTATCTACACGCCATTTTCTGTATGAGCAGTATCCTTAATGAGCCTGAATTGGCAAAAGCGTACTTGCGTCCGCAAGTACGGCAATAAGGAGGGCTTTTAATGGAGCTCTCAAAGTTTAGAACGGAAAATTGGTCTGATATGAGTGCGGCCGAGCGTCTTCAAGTGCTACAAGAGGTTGAACACTCTTTAGCGGAAGAACAAGGACGCACTGAGCGCGAAATTCATTCGAAACAATATGAAATGAATGAATACGGTGTAACATTAGGTGAATATGACCCTAACAGTTCTGAAATCTATATAAACGAGGATTTTTTGACTGGTGAAAATGAGCAGTTTAATGAGTATTTTAATCAGTACAATGCACTCGAAACCACTTGCCATGAAGGACGACACGCTTATCAGCATGATACGATGGGCGAAAACGAAACGTTTGAATATAATATGTGCGGTGGTTATCAAGACCCGGAAAATGAAAACGTGTCCCGCCCAGATTACCGCTTTCAACCAATAGAGGATGATGTAAACAATTACGCCGACCAAAAAATGAATGAGTTCTCATCGGAGTTTCAGGATGATTCTGCTTATAGTGAATATCAAGAAGGAAGAGAATTGTCAAATCGAGCCGATATAAAAGCTGCCGAAGTGCAATATGGAGAAGATTACAAAGAAGATATACAGACAAAAGTCGAAAAGGATTATCAGGCCAGCCAGCAGAATGTAACTCAATACAATAGCAGTCTGGAAACAACAGAACCATCAAAACAAAACGTAAGCCAAGGAGAAGGTGCTTCTGAATCTGGTACACAAGATATATCCGACGCCGGACAATCATACTGAAAGGAGTGCGGGAAATGGAACCGATATGTGATTTGCTATATGGCAACCGTCTTGCTGAAAACAATCCCGTTGATTCGAAAGAATCAATGTTTTCCGTTGAAGGTAAATTCAAAACCTCTCCAAGCGCGGTTTCTATTTCTGCAACACACCTTAGCAAAAACCTGCTGTTTATCGGAGGAACAGGAAGCGGCAAAACCAACGCACTCAATTTGTTGCTGAGAGAGTTGCGGACGAAAATGACCGATCAAGACGTAATGATCGTTTTCGACACCAAAGGAGACTTTGAACGGAACTTTTTCGACCAATCCAAAAAGGATGTTGTAATCGGTAATTCTCCACACTACCGCTCAAGGTCAGAACTTTGGAATATATATAATGATGTTCTTATTGACGGCTGGAAAGATGAAATTGCCTCAATCAACATAAATGAAATCGCACGAGGACTTTTCGAAAAAAACAAATCCGAGACGCAACCGTTCTTTGCAAATGCAGCACGCGGTATTTTTTGCGCACAGATGCTGGCGACAATTCGCAGTGCTTCATCCAGCAAAAAAATACGAGACAATCAATTAAACAATAAAGCACTCGTCACCTATTTTAATCGGGCAACAATGAAGCAGTTTGAGTTGCTTTCGCGTTCATATCCTGATTTGCACAAGATTCAATTATATCTTGGTGACGGATCAAGCAATCAAGCATTGGGTGTGTTGGCCGAAATTCAAGTGATGATGCAAGACACGTTTATCGGCATTTTCGGCGGAAACGGGAATTTTTCAATTCGTGATTTTGTGAGAAATAAAGGCGGTCGAACATTATTTTTCGAATACGATTTATCTATCGGAGAAACGCTCGCGCCTCTTTACAGTCTGCTGTTAGATTTAGCGTTAAAAGAAGCACTCGGTCGAAGCGAAGAAGAAGGCAAGCGCGGTAATGTTTATATTGTTTTAGATGAGTTGAAACTCCTCCCGTCAATCATGCATTTAGATAATGCTGTGAATTTTGGCAGAAGCATGAGTGTAAAAATATTAGCTGGGCTACAAAGCATGACTCAAATATATGATATGTACGGTGAAAATAAAGGCGAGGCGATTCTTTCTGGTTTTTGTTCTTTGTTTGCATTTAGACCAAACGACGCAAAAACGCGTGAATATGTCCAGTCGCGTTTTGGCAAAAACATGGTTAACGAAATGTTTGATGCAGACCAAAGCGCACCTTCTGAACGCAGACAAGGATATGCAGTTGAGGACTGGGAATTAAGTAAACTGCGTGTTGGCGAAGCCGTGATCGGATTAGATGGTGCACCGCCTTTTAAGTTTATGTTTGATGAATTTAAGAAAGCAGAGGGAGGCGAATAAAGTGTTTGGAAGAAAAAAAGTGCCAGAAGTGCCTCAAGGAATTATATTTACTGATTATTGTGGCATGAGTGTCGAGATGTACAATTATATCATTTCCGGCGGCACGGTTGATGAAAGAGCCAGTGCCATTTATGCCTTGATATATAAAGCGCGTTCATTGAATCTCCCCACTATTATTTTACACAACGGCAATGCTTATCTTCAAAAAGAATCCCTCGCACATATATGCGGCGAAAAGGTTTCCTTGTATGAGCCGACCCAAGATAAAAACCCCACTGAAATTGCCGATTTGCTAACAGAGGTTGCGATAAATGCATTAGGTGAAAATCGTAAAATATTCTCCCTTATTTGTTTGATAGCTGACATCATAGAATCGTCCGGCGAAATCATTTCCCTTCATTCTCTCGTCAAATTCCCGTTCGATAAAGTAATGGGAAAATTGGAAGAGCTACATATGTCCGAAAAAATAACCGATGATCAACGTAAGGAGTTTGTTAAAAGATATAGCGGTGCTGCCAGTGACAGCGAATGCATTGCCGGAGTCAGCAGATTATTTTCCAGGTTAAGAAACAGTTGGCGCGAACCGAACGAGAATCACTTGCGACAAGGATTGCAAGAAACGATTAACACCGATGGTGTTTTAACTTTTGATTTGGTGGCAGATACAAATGAAGTTCTTAAAGAGCTTTGCTTTACGGATGTCAATATGTTAATGCAGCACGGCGAACACTTTTTACTTATTGTTGACGGCTTAAGCGTGTTAAACAAAGAGGACAGCCACACAAATGCGGTACTGATGCGTAACAACGGAAATATTTCATTGCTTTACAGTGCTGCAGATGTGCCGCAAATGATGCTGCAACGTGAGGAGTTTTTTAACACGCTTACTGGTGGGCACGCTAATTTGGTATTATTTAAACACAATAACGCCCATAGCGCACAAAGGTGGGCTGATTTCTTTGGTCAAGAATGGACAACCATCATTGAGCGCACGACCGGCAGAAGCTCTCAGGACTGGAATTTGTTTGGCGGCGGTTCTACTACAAGCGAACAGGAAAGAAAACAACGTGTAGACAAATATCCGCAGGAAGTATTTATGAATATACCTCTCGGTCAAGGAAAAGGGTTTTTAGTGGATTTCACAGGGAATATTCCTAACCAGGTTATTAAGGTGAAAATGCCTGCTCTTACGGAAGGAGGCTGATGATATGTTTGACAGCGTATTAAAAAAAGTGTTGAGTTGCGCCGTAATAGGTTTTGTTTTAGGCTTATTTTTAGGCGTTATTTATGGTGTTCAATTGAGCGAGGTTTGGATGCCTTTTATTACTCCATTCGCGGGAGCTCTCTATGTTATCGGAATTGTGTTTGGATCTGAATTGATAAAGAAAGGCTTTGGCTCGTTGACTAAACTTCTGGGGAGCACTGCACGAATTGGCTCTTATTTTATGCGTAGCCTTTGGGGGATTCTAATTGGCGTTTTAGTTATTTTATTTATCGGGATTTATGTTATAGGTTTTTTCTTGGCCGTGTGTTGGATACCGGGTGTTTTCATTGCAGGGAAAGCTTTGTTGGACGAGCGGAAAGGGTATTCAACATCAAGACATGATGATGGATGGGGCGATGAAAATTTTATGTCTACACCGAAACCACCAAAAATGAAACCTCGAAGAGAATCGCCAAGGATACCAGATGATAAATCCGATGGCGATGATTGGAACTGGTAAGAATGTGTAAAGTTTAAACAGGGAGGATACAAATGATAGGCAAACCTGAACATTATGGAGACGGTTCTCTCCAACGACTAAATTCAAAAAAAGCGGACTATGAGCAGTATTTGTATAATACTGCTTATGCTGCAGCAAAAGCGCGGAATGATGCGGAACATGGTAATGGCGTAAAAATCACAATTTCAGAAATTGAACGGGCATCAGCTGACTTTTTAGGGCATAGATATCCGTCAAAAATCAGAAAAATATTGACGGTTTGTGATGCTGTCTTGGGTATTGCCTCTGGTTTCTTTCTCGATAAAGGTTTTGACGCACAAACAGAAACCTTGCACGGAATTCTTCTTGCAATAGGAATTATTTGTTTTGCGGCCACAGTAGGTGTAACTGTGAAATTACTACATAGCGACTAAAAAATCGTTTTATTTATAAAACATTTCATTTGGGAGATAAAGATATGGCAAGTTATAAAGTTCAGCCACCAAATAATGGCAAGACGCAAGGATCAAACGCCAAAGATCCATTTAGGTGGCCTCCGGAAAAGAAAAAGAAAATTATTATCGCCAGTGCTGTTGGCGGTAGCTCGTTGCTAATTGTTTGGATTATTATTGCTGTGCTATTAGCAGGAGCAGTTGCTTATGGAGCGACGGGACTGATTGCAGATTCGCCAGAAGTGATAGAAGATGCTCGGCGAATTGTTGTGATAGATGATGAGGATAAAATTCCAGAAGAAGAGGAAGAAATAATACCAGAAGAGAATGTGGAGTTGCCGTCTGCTTATGATAATTCGGCGGCATATCCTACACCTTCCAGTCAAGGGCAACAAGGAAGTTGCACTGCGTGGGCAACGGCATATGCCTTAAAAAGTGCCCAAGAAAAAATAGAACATGGTTGGGAGTACAGTGTGCAATCGTTGTTTAGTCCCGCTTATGTTTATAATCAAATTAATGGTGGTCGCGACAGCGGTTCGGCAATTTCTGAAGCGATGAAACTTATAACCGAGCAAGGTGCTTGTACACTTTCTGATATGCCGTATAATGATGGCAACTACATAAAACAACCTAATAGTTATCAAAAAGAAAAAGCCTTCCCTCATAGAGCCATGGATTGGTTTACAGTTAAAGGTACAGAACAAATAAAAGCAGCTATTTATAAATATGGCGGAGTCGTTGTCGGAATTAATGTTTGTTCCAATTTTAATGATCTTAATGAGACTAATCCAATTTACAGTGTTCGAAAAGGAAAAAACTTTGGTGGACACGCAATTTGTCTTATTGGTTACGATGACGAAAAAAATGCTTTCAAATTCATAAATTCCTGGGGGACAGATTGGGGCATTGAGGGTTTTGGGTGGGTTTCTTATGACATTGTTGAAGAAGACACGAATATATACGGTGCATTCTGTATGATAGATTTAGAAGAATAAAGGAGAAAATAATAATGGCGAAATGCAATAATTGCAATGGTTATGTGCGGGTTGGCGTTTGTTCGATTTGTAAAGGGACCTGGACGAAAACCATCCGCTGAAAGTCATCGTCCCAATTCAAGTTGTATAATTTGTGATGGCACAAGGAAAAATAAATTTGGCAATTGCAAGGAACCAGTAAAGAATAATGGATTACAATGTGAGTTCTTGTTTGCTCATTATAGACAGACAACTGAAAGAATTGAAATAAAATTATGATTATACTCCGTAAGTTAGACAAACTGTGTTCACTTTTTCAAATCTAAAAATCGAAATGCAACCTTTTGACGAGGACAAGCCTTGTTGTCAAATCATCAATTTAGTGTTGACGATGCAATGCGGCTATCGGGACGCAATTTAAACCGTATCCGCACCGCCTTAACCCACCGCAACGCCATTCTTAATGATATATCAAGCGGCGACGAGTCTCCTGCCAAGGATGAATCGAAGGACTGCCCGCTTGGCGAGGATATCAAAATAGTTCGCCAGCATACGCTAAAATCCAAACTCCTCACGTCCGCTGAAAAAGACGAAGTGGTGGTAAAATATAAATGCGGCATGACCATGGCGGCTATTGCAGATGAGTATGGATGCCATTATACGACAATTGGTAGAAGTCTTAGGCAAAAAGGTGTTGAAGTCCGAGACCCTCATTCTAAGGTAGATTAATTCTGCGGTAAAGTCCTGCTAATTTTCATCGTCGTTTTCTACATCGGCAAGCTCTTTTAACTCACGTAATTTTTCGGTGAGCAAGGTCTTGTTGGGCAAATGAAGCTGATAGTCGGCAACAAGCGTAGGTGATAGACTACGACTCAAAGCATACTCTACAACCATGTCGTCTTTACCAGCGCAGAGAATCAGACCGACACTTGGATTCTCATTTGGTTTTCGAACATCGCGGTCAAGAGCTTCGAGGTAGAAGTCCAGTTGTCCCAAATGCTCTGGTTTAAAATCAGTAACTTTTAGTTCTATTGCC
>JGI994J12354_10001928_pt1 | contig 20737 bp, 14 predicted proteins | sample IntmicLarv3ML3BL_FD_12354 | JGI IMG/M metagenome (IMG submission 12354) | reverse complement strand
CACAAGAACTTATTCCGTTTTCAATCATCTGAAAGAACATTTTGAAACGCTCTTAAATCGTGAGCGATTCAAAATATCCATTCAGACGTTTCAAACTGGAATAAGCAAGAGCTTTCGCCGCTGTCGCTAAGTTTTTAGTAAGCTTTTGAATTAATCAGTGTTTACTTAATTACCTCAACCATTACTTATCTTGAAATCGTTTATTAAACCACTGATATGTAAACGAAATTGCGAGCAAAACCACTCCCGCCGTAAAATATGAAACGATTCGCCACGTTGTGTCTAAGCCGTATAAATCAAGCACAAACAGTTTAATTACAGCAAAAAACGCCATCGCTAAACCGCTCATTCTTGTTATGCCGTTTCGTTTAACAAACCCGAACACAACCCATCCGAACGCCGTGACACCAAACAGCAGAGTCAAAATAAGACTCGACGGCTTCAACGACATTTGAACGACAAGATTTTGCGCCGCCAACAACACCGCCCAACCCGAAACCAAAAGCGGATACCACCTGAGCGGAAGTTTTTTTAACCCACTCATAAATCTCAGAAAATCGTTTACCCAACCTATCCCAATGAGGTTTACCAATATATAAAGCGTGAATATAACGCCGTTAAGCGTACCGTTTCCGCTTTCAAGCCCTCTTGAAAACGCATTGATTGCCAATAGCCAAACAGCACTTGTTACGCCGATGATAATTGCCGCGCATTGAAATCCGTAATTATACATCCGACGTATTTTTGGCAAAAAAAACGCAAACACAAAGCCGAGTGTCACGGATAAAATCGCCGCGAAGCTTCCCGCATTTTCATTAAATACTTTAATAAGCATTGGTCTGAGCGGATTATACAAGACATAAACGGCATATCCCCAAAGATTTGTCAACGCCGCCCCTCGTAATATGTTTAACCATACATTAACAGAAACGCTTTCTTTCTTAACCTTGAAAGAGACAAGTGCTATAATCACTACCGTAGCCGTTATCATAAAATATTGCCAAACAAACAGCGGACTTTGATAATAATTCACATTAATCGCTAAAAACGAATATAAACAACATGAACCTATGACAGTTCCCGCGATATTGAAACGGCGGCGATTTTTAAATATTCCGTAAAGCAAAAGCCCAACCGCTTCTATGAGCCATCCCGCCGAAAACCATGCCTTGTCGAAAGCGAACAATATGATAAGTGCCGAAAAAGTAATGCTTGTAACGAAAAACAATGCTCTCAGCGAACCCTCTTCTTCTTCGGGAACACCGCTGTCCTTTTTTCTTTCGGTTATCAGTGCCATTATTATGCAGCAAACAGCGACAAAACCCGCAACAAACGCATAATTGCGACTTCCTCCATTCATCCAAAGCAATCCTAAAAGAAATCTGAAGAAAACATTGAGTGAAAGTAGCGCAATATCAGCAGCTTTTATTCTCGTTTTTGTGAACCACGCGCCGAACACAGGAATTATAAGATATGCCGCAAAAGCGATTCCTATCGCCGCACCAACTGCTGTTGTTTCTTTGGATTCATAAAATCTCCCGACCCGCAACAGCATGACAAGCTCTGCAAACATTCCCGCAAACAACCCCAAAAACCGCGTTGTGCGCCAGTTTTTTCGTGTTGCGACCAGTAACGCAAACAAGTTCAATATCGTGAAATAAATCGCGCCGTACATCACGATGGGATTCTCCATCGAAATAATCGGCAAATAACCACCCACAAGCGCGAATACGGCGACCAACTGCGCATTATATCTTGTCGACGCGGCAAAAGACAGCAACGACACAGCCGCGCAAACAGCTAACGCGACATACATATTAAATACTCCCAGCGTCATATATCCCAATGCCGCCCCGAGAAACAAAACGCCCGAACCGCCCGCCGTTAAAGCAACAGCAAACCCTCCACTCCATTTTTTTCGATAAAGCACTTCACCCGCACCCATGAGCGCAAGACCAAGAACGAAAATCGCCGCGCATTGAAACACTGCGCTCATTTGAGTGTATAAATATCTTCCGAACGTGAAAACGCCGAACAAGATCAACAACGCACCGACTGCACTGATAATTTTAAGCCCTAGGAATGTTTCCCATTGAAAAAACTTTCGCACCGCTTTGAGCACCGAATCTTCTATCGGGTCATTTTTCAATGCACGAAGCTCCTCCGATTGTTGATTTGCGGCTGATTGCCACGCTTCTTCCGCCTGTTTTCGCGCTAATTTCGCTTGCTCGGAAATTCGCTCACGCAAACTCGACAATTCGGCAGTAAGTGGTTCTCTTTCTTCGATTGAAATATTTTTAAGCTCGGCTGACATTTTATCCATTGTTTCAAACACATTTTTCTGAAACATTGAAATTTTTGCCGTTTCCATCTCAAGCCCTGCGGCAAAATATTCTCTGTGCTGTTTTTCGCTCATCCCGAGCAAAGCAATTCGCTTAGAAGACATTTCATGTTTAAAATCCCGTATCAAAGCCTCGTGCTTACCTTGAAGCCAATCCATTTCCTCACGGTTTTTTTGAAGCTCTGTGTTTAACTTTTTCACCATTTCGTTCAACCGTTCATTTTCACGGGACAAATCACGCGTCTCAAACTTTTTAAGCGCTTCATTCGCCGCCGAATAGCTTTCGCCCAACGCGTCAAATGCCTTTCTTACGGTCTTTCCAGAATAATCCTCCATGCGAAAAAACCTCCTTTTTAATTTACTTTATAATTTTATCATATCGCTATTGCTTTTTCAATTCTTACTTGCTATAATAAACTAAATTTCACACGTTCTCACAGAGAACATTAATAATGAAGAATTAAGGTGGAAAAGTGTCAACCTCAAATGCCTTTTATGGCGCATTAAACGCCAAAATCGGCGCATTACGCGGCAAGCTTCTCAGCTTCGACGATTATTATATGCTTACGCGGTCAAAATCGGTTCAGGACTTGACTGTCGCGTTAAACAACTATCCATCCTATGCCGGGCTTGCTGTCGGAATCGACGGCAAAAAAAAATTAAGACGCAACCCTGTCGAACAATCACTTGCAATAACGATTGCCAACGATTTTTCGCGTATTTATTCATTTGTAAGCGATGAAGAGGCTCGCGCTTTTTTAGACGCTTTCTATCTGAAAATTGAAATCCGCGTTCTTAAACATATTTTCAGTTCAATCTATGACAAGCGTGAAATTCCGTATTCTCCCTCGGAACTTGCGCGGTTTTTTACGAGAAGGGCAAAACTTGATTTGCAAAAGCTTCTCGTTGCAAAGGTTCCCGAAGATTTTATCGAAGCCTTACATGGTTCTGCGTTTGAACTGAGAAACATAAACTCAGATGAAAGTCTTGCGAACCTGTTTCTTCCGTCAGTCGAGCTTGATTTACGTTATTATTCGCGCATTAATAAAATAAAAGCCAAAGGGTTAAGCAAAAGCAACTCTCTCGCGTTTGATTATATTTTCGGTGTTGAAGCTGATTTGAGAAACATAATGTGGGTCTATCGCTTAAAGCGACGGTTTGATGTTCCGACAAGCCTTATTTATGCCTATTTGGTTCCGTCTTATTACAGACTGAAAAAAGACGATTTGGCAGGATTGGCTGAAACCTCTGATTTGCCGTCGTTAAACGCGGCTCTCGCAGAAACACCATATGGTTCGGTGTTTAGCGACAATAATCGGTTGGAAATCGGTTATTACTCGGAAATGAAAAAGGTTTACAGCCGCGCTTCAAGGCTGTTTCCAAACAGCATCGCGTCTGCCATAGCTTATTTATATTTTAAGGAAATTGAGTTAAAGAACATTACGGCATTAATAGAGGGTGTGAGATATGGTCTTTCGCCCGATGATATATTAAAACACTTAATAAACAACCGTTCAGAAGGAAGGCGCAATTCTTGATTGAAAGAATGAAATTCATCAACATAATGGGACCCTTAAGCGACTTGGAACGTGTCGCCGAGACCTATTTGTGCAAGCATGAAATCCAGTTCGAATACACTATTAAAGAGCTTCACGACGAAAAAGGCTTAACTCCCATATCATTACCGAACCCTTACGGCGAGGTTTTGAAAAAGGCGGAAAATTTATTAAAAACCGTCTCTGTTCAAGACGACAGGAACAGTAAAAACAAACCGCCAAACAACATGTCGAAAGAGGAAGCCTTCAAGGTTATCGAACAGGCGGATGATTATTTAAGCGAGGTCAACAAAAGCCGTGATTCACTTATAGAAAAACGCAGTGAGCTTGTCAGGGCAGCCGAAAACATCGAGCCGTTCAACGGGCTTAATTTCCGTATCGGCGATTTGCAACGATTTCGTTTTATAAAATATCAATTCGGTAAAATGCCAATTTCCAGTTTTATGCAGTTTGAAGCATTTTTATACAACGATCCTGAAATATTGTTTGTTGACGGAAAACGTGATAAGCAATATATTTGGGGAATTTACTTCGCGGCGGGAAACAAACGTGAAAAAGCCGATTCAATGTTTTCAACGCTTCATTTTGATGCAATAGATATTTCTTTGACTGAAGAAACTGAAAGCATGACACCCGCCGAGCTTTATTCCGATACAATGCGTCAAATCTCCGAGCTTAACGATTCGATAACCGAAAAAGAAAAGAAAATTTCCGACAATGCCGCCGAAAGAATTGACAGCGAATTAATACTTGCGGCATATGACAAATTGAAGTTGCTTGACCGTTGTTTCGATTTGCACAAATACGCGGCAAAAACAGCTAATAATTTCTATATCCTTGTCGGTTGGATAACCAAGCGAAACGCCACCGCGCTCAGTGACGAGCTTTCCAAGGACGATCTTGCAGTTTTCATTATAGAAAACGATAACGAGTCTATTTTATCTGCACCGCCGACAAAACTGAAAAACCTCACGCCGTTAAGACCGTTTGAGTTTTTTGTTCGCATGTACGGGCTGCCATCTTACGACGAAATCGATCCGACACCGTTTATGGCGCTGACCTATACCGTTTTATTCGGGATTATGTTCGGCGACATCGGTCAGGGGCTTGTTTTGTCGCTACTGGGGCTGTTTCTTTTCTTGAAAAGCAAGCTGCCTCTGGGCAAAATTTTGATGGTTATAGGGCTTTCAAGCGCTTTTTTCGGGCTTCTTTACGGAAGCTTCTTCGGAATCGAGGAGCTTTTTGATCCATTATGGATGCGACCATCCCCCGAAAGTAGCGACATCTTGTTCTATGCCGTATATTTCGGTGTTTTCCTGATATTCATTTCGTTGATATTTAACCTTGCCAACGCAATCAGGAAGAAAAAATTGAAAAACATGTTGTTTCAAGCAAACGGCTTGGCAGGAATGCTCTTTTACGGCGCTGCGCTTGGCTGCTTACTTGTCATGATTAATGGCGGAAGCCTTGGTTTATTGATTCTTTTAGCGGTTGTACCATTGCTTTTAATTGCTCTTGCGATTTTAAGACATGTTAAAGCGACAAGCGTTCCGATGCGATTGTTTGAAACGGTTATTGAAATATTTGAAATTGTTTTAAGCTATTTCACAAACACCTTGTCATTTATTCGCGTAGGTGCGTTCGCTTTGAGCCACGCCTGCATGATGGGTGTTGTAATGATGCTTGCAAATGCGACGCACGATTTGAGTAAGGGTAATTTGTTTGTTATTATCGCAGGAAATGTTTTGGTTATGGGGCTTGAGGGGCTAATCGTCGGGATACAAGTCTTGCGCCTTGAGTTTTATGAGATGTTCAGCAGATTTTATGAGGGCACCGGAAGAGAGTTTGAACCGGTTAAATTTATTTAAGGGGTATTTAAATGACTTCAAGAGAACGTCTGCTAACCGTGATAAACGGCGGCATTCCCGACCATGTGCCGGTTGCGCCCGACACCTCAAACATGATTCCCGCAAGAATGACGGGGAAACCGTTTTGGGATTTGTATCTCTATCAAGACCCGCCGCTTTGGAAAGCATATTTGGATTGCGTGAAGCATTTCGGCTTTGATTCGCTTATGGACGGATATGTCGGCATTGCTTTCGAGGAATTGGGCGAAATCAACAATGATTGGGTCGAGACGATCGTTTTTAAAAACGATGATCGAATTATTACGCAAAAACACAGAAAAGCACTTAATGCTTACGAATGGTCAAAACATGTCACCGTATATTATCGGGACAATCCTCCAAACTGGGACGTTAAACCCTCTACGGTCAGACTTCCCGACATTCCCGACCGATTTGAACTTATTAACGGCATTCGCTCGGGACCTCAGGGTGAAGCATTGCTGAAAATGGTTAAAGATGAAATGGGCGATCACGGATTGGTCGGTGTTTCCTGCGGAACTTCGTTGTTAATAAGCGACGAGGATTCCATTTATGATTATTACGACAATCCTGAAAAATATTTGAAAAAGCGCGACAAGCTCATTGATTATTACACAAAACGATTCAAAAAGCTTATGTCGCTTGAATGCAAGCCCGACTTCATTTGCACTGGCGGTTCGGGAAGTTTGATTTTTCAGTCACCCGCCGTTTTCCGCGAATTGGCTCTTCCGATTGTCAAGCATGTTACGGCACTTTGCAAGGAAGCAGGAATTCCCTCTCACATTCATTCATGTGGTCCCGAAACTGCGTTGATAAAAATGGCCGCCGAGGAAACAGATTTGACGATAATCGACCCGCTGGAGGTTTCGCCGATGGGCGATTGCAATCTTAAAGAACTAAAACAGCTTTACGGTGACAAGCTCGTTTTAAAAGGAAATTTACACACAACTGATGTGATGCTTCTCGGCTCGGTTCAAGATGTAAAAGACGCTTCAATGAGAGCCATCGACGACGCTGCCGAGGGAGGAAAATTTATTTTATCAACAGGCGACCAATGCGGCCGCGACGTGCCGGATGAAAACATTTTCGCAATGATTGAGACAGCAAAAACATATGGAAAATATTAAGGAGGAACTTTAAATGTCAGAACAAATTATTATCGCGTTATTAGTTTTATGTATGGTCATACCGGGTTTGTTTTTCCATATCAGTGTGAAAAAAGGCAGAGAAACAAAAAAAACTTTTAAACGCGCGCTTTTCGGAAACATTGCTTCATTTTTCACTGTCTTACTTTTCGCCACTGTTTTCCTTTTTTCGTCAAACGCAATGGCTGCTGAAGAAGCAGCCTCGACAAGCGCTTCAGGTCTGGCGTTTATCGGCGCGGCTCTTTCGACCGGTTTGGGCTCTTTGGGTGCGGGTATTGCAACAGGTTCCGCCGCAAGTGCCGCTCTCGGCGCATTGAGCGAAAACGAAGGTGTTATGGGCAAGGCTTTGATTTTCGTTGCTCTGGCGGAAGGTATTGCCATTTACGGGCTTATCATTTCGTTTATGATCTTGAACAGGGTCTGATTTTATGAAAATTTATTTAATCAGCGACAATACCGACACATTGACAGGAATGAGACTCGCGGGAATAGACGGCGTAGTTGTTCATGAAAAGGAAGATTTCGTCGAAGCGCTTTCCAAAGCCGTGAACGATGAAGAAATCGGCATAATATTAGTAACCGAACATCTGTCTTTAAACTTCCCCGACCTTGTCAAGGAAATTAAACTGTCACGCCGCGCTCTTCCTTTGCTTGCCGAAATTCCCGACAGGCACGGGTCTTTGCGCCCTGTTGATTTTGTTACCGAATACATACGGGAAGCCATAGGGGTGAAACTGTGAACGTCAATAAAAAACTTGAATTTTTCTCAAGGGCATCGCTTATCGAGGCTGAAAATATGAAGCAAAGCATATCTGATGATGTTTTAAAGCATCATCGGGATATGCGTGAGCAAATTGAAAATGAAGCCGTCAATTTGGCGAAAGAAAGATTAAATGCCGAAATTGAAATGGCAGAGCGTAAAAAAAACACCGAAATGATGAATGCGGAAGCAAGCGCAAGAAACAATGCCGTCGAACTACGCAAGGAGTTAAAATCACGGCTTTTTTCCGATGTTTATAACAAAATAAAGGATTATAAAAATACGAATGACTACAAAGAAGCTTTGCACCGCAGCATATTGGCTCTGTTTGAAAAAACCGGCGGTTCAATCATTACCGTCAGTTTAGATGAAAGCGACATGGAACTTAAAGATTATTTAGAGCAATCCGAAAACATAAAGATAATTTCGGGCGGCGACATTATCGGCGGTTTCAAGGCGACAATTCAAGGAAAAAATATACTGTTTGATTATTCATATAAAACGCGGCTTGAGGAAGCAAAAGCAAGTTTCACGCTTTTATAACGGAGGCTAAAAATGACAACACAACCAACGGGTTTTGTATACGGTGTGAACGGTCCTGTCGTCCGAATCAGAGGCGGGAACAGCACCGATTTGCGAATGAGCGAAATGGTCGAAGTCGGACACAACCGTCTTATGGGCGAAATCATTTCAATCAACAGAGAAGAAACGGCAGCGCAGGTCTTTGAGGACACTTCAATGCTTTCTTCGGGCGAGCCTGTTTACGCGACCGATCGCCCTCTTTCAATAACTCTCGGTCCCGGGCTTGTCGGAAACATTTTCGACGGTATCGGCAGACCTTTAAGAGACATCGAGGCGGCTGTCGGAGCTTTTATAACAAAAGGATTTCGGCAGGATGTTGACGCTTCGTCCGACAAGAAGAAATGGGCGGTAAAAATGCTTGCCGAAGAAGGTCAAACCGTCGTTTCGGGGCAAATTGTAGCCGAAATAGTGGAAACACCAGCCATAATCAATAAAGTTATGATTCCTCCGGAAATAAGCGGCACGGTTAAATCCGCCGCCAAAGACGGTGAATATAATGCAAACGACGTTTTGCTCACTGTTATTGACGCAAATAATATCGCACACGAAATAACAATGACACAGAGATGGCACGTCAGAACGCGCCGCCCTGTTAAAGAATTTATGCGCGCGGAAACGCCGCTGATTACAGGGCAAAGAGTAATCGACGCTCTGTTTCCTGTTGCAAAAGGCGGAATGGCGGCTCTTCCCGGCGGCTTCGGCGCGGGAAAAACAATGCTTCAGCATCAGCTTGCCAAATGGTCCGACGCCGACATTATCGTTTACATCGGCTGTGGCGAACGCGGCAACGAAATGACGCAGGTTCTTGAGGATTTCTCAAAGCTCACCGACCCGAAAACAGGCGCGAAGCTCATGGACAGAACCGTTCTAATCGCAAACACGTCAAACATGCCTGTCGCCGCCCGTGAAGCGAGCGTTTACACAGGTGTTACAATCGCTGAATATTTCAGGGATATGGGTTATCACACCGCAATTATGGCCGATTCGACAAGTCGTTGGGCAGAAGCGCTCAGAGAATTGTCGGGCAGGCTTGAAGAAATGCCCGCTGAGGAAGGCTTCCCCGCTTATTTGGTGTCAAAGCTTGCAGGTTTTTATGAACGCGCAGGTTTTGTTAAAACACTCGGAGGAAACGAAGGAAGCATCACAATAATCGGCGCTGTTTCCCCTCAGGGCGCGGATTTTTCAGAACCTGTAACGATGCAGACGAAGCGGTTTGTTCGCTCATTTTGGACGCTTGACAAAAACCTTGCCTATGCGCGGCACTTTCCCGCCGTTCAATGGCTGACAAGCTACAGCGAATATCTCGACAATCTTGAAGATTGGTATAATGAACACGTCGGCCGTGAGTTTCTCAACTATCGCGCGGAGATAATAAAGCTTCTGAATGAAGAAAGCGAACTGATGGAAATCGTCAAGCTTGTCGGCGCGGACATTTTGCCCGAGGGACAGAAACTTACCCTTGAAATTTCAAGAGTTATACGTCTTGGTTTCGTTCAGCAAAACGCTTATACATCTGATTCCTTTACGCCGTTTGAAAAGCAAATGAAAATGATGGGTGTAATTCTTTACCTCTATGAAAAATGCCGTGATTTGGCTTCAAAGAGCCATCCTGTCGGCGAAATGAGGAAAACGGGAATATTCGACAAAATCATCGCAATAAAACACAATGTGGGAAACAACGACGAGGACATCGCTTCTATTGATAATTACAGGAACTTAATTGACGAGTTTCACGACGGGTTTAAAGATAAATAAATCGGGAGTTGCGGAATGCGAAAACTAAAAGGTTTCAAATGCTTTACCGTTACATTTATAATCATAATGTTCATATTGACGCTTGTCTCTGTCGTATCCGCGGCGGAGACCGAGAATGAAGCACGCGGCAACACCGTCGGAAATATCGCAACCGGCGGAATTGTTGCCCAAAGCGGCGATTGGATATATTACACAACTAAAAGTGCTGAAAATAAAGGGCTGTTCAAAATCCGAACCGACGGAACAGATATAACTAAACTGTCCGACGATTACAGCATTTATATCAATGTTCTCGGCGACTGGGTTTATTTTTCAAATGAGAGTGACGGATATAAACTTTACAAAATCAGAACCGACGGAACAGACAAAACTAAATTGAACGATGATCACAGCGAATTTATTAATGTCGTAGGTGATTGGGCATATTATGTGAACCGCGATGACAGTTGCTGCATTTATAAAATAGGTATTGACGGTTCGGGCAGAAATAAAGTAAATGATGAAGTAAGTTCGTTTATCAATGTTGTCGGAGGCTGGATATATTATGCCAATGGAGCCAGAAACGCCCTTTTTTATGAAAGATTCCCTCTTCACAAGATACGAACCGACGGAACAGACAGGACAGTTATTAATAACAAAGATCAAGTTGAGTATATCAATGTCGTCGGAGACTGGGTATATTATGTCAGCGCAAATTATGTTGGTCATGGCGATATATATAGAATCCGAACCGACGGAACAGCCAGAGAGATGTTGGTAAATTACACCCTCGGTGAAAGTTTTGAAATGAGATTAAACGTTTCCGAAAATTGGATGTATTATAGAAAAGATTATTCAGGTTTTCAGGGAGAGCATTTATGTAGGGCGAGATTAGACGGTACAGGCATAGAGGAATTAGTTGACGGGGACAGTTGGGAATTCGGCGTTGTTGACGAATGGATATATTACTTCAACTATATGGATAATTACAATGCTTATAAATTCAGAATTGACGGAACAGAACTGCAGCTTGTTACCAAGACACCCGAGAAAACAATCCCTCAACTGGGTGACAACAATGTTTCCACGATATTGCGGTTACTTTTGTTCAGCTCATTGATTGTTACTTTAGTTATACTATATAATTTCCATAAAACAAGAAGGGTGTAGCGTTATGTCCATAGAATACTTAGGCTTTTCTGAAATAAAAGGCTCGTTCGCCGTAATTGAAGGTGTAGCCAACGCCTCTTACGACGAAGTGGTCGAAATTAAGATGAACGGAAAGAAAAAAATCGGTCGTGTCGCCGAAATTTTGGGAGACAAAGTAATAATACAGGTTTTCGGCGGAACCGACGACTTTTCCATAAAAGAAAGCTCGACAAAGCTCACGGGTAAACCGATGGAAATGGCAGTGTCGGAAGAGCTTCTTGGTCGCACATTTAATGGTTTGGGCAAGCCCATCGACGGTCTCGGCGACATTTACGCCGAGCGATATCTGAATATAAACGGCAGCCCGATCAATCCCGTTTCCCGTGAATATCCGCGTTCGTTTATTCAAACGGGAATTAGTGCAATCGACGGATTAATGACGCTTATTCGTGGGCAAAAACTTCCCGTTTTTTCGGGAAACGGACTTCCGCACGATAAGCTTGCCGCACAAATCGTTAAACAAGCGCAAATTGAAAAAGGTGAACGGTTCTGCATTGTTTTTGCGGCTATGGGCGTCAAATATGACGTTTCCGATTATTTCCGCCGTTCGTTCGAGGAAAGCGGGGTAATCAACCGTGTTGTGACGTTCATTAATCTCGCCAACGACCCTGTCGCCGAGCGTATAATAACGCCGAGATGTGCCCTTACCGCCGCTGAATATTTGGCTTATGAAAAGGATATGCACGTTTTGGTAATTCTTACCGACATGACCGCTTATGCCGAAGCGGTTCGTGAACTTGCTTCTTCAAAGGGTGAAATTCCGAGCAGAAAAGGCTATCCCGGTTATTTATATTCCGAGCTTGCCTCGCTCTATGAACGTGCGGGATTGATTAAAGGCAGCTCAGGTTCAGTTACGCAAATTCCTATTTTAACCATGCCAAACGACGACATCACTCACCCTATTCCCGATTTGACGGGTTATATAACCGAAGGACAAGTCGTTCTTGACAGAAGATTAACGCAAAAGAACATATATCCGCCGATTAGCGTTCTTCCATCTCTTTCACGTCTTATGAAAGACGGAATCGGAGAAAAAACAACACGAGAGGATCATCAAAGTGTCGCTAACCAGCTAAACGCTTCCTACGCGAAAGTAAGCGATGTTCGCGCACTTGCTTCTGTTATCGGCGAAGACGAGCTTATTGACACAGATAAAGCGTATATGCGTTTCGGCGAAATTTTTGAAACCGAGTTTTTGGCGCAAAGTGATGAACGAAGCATCGGCGAAACGCTTGACAAGGGCTGGGAGGTTCTGCGAGTTCTTCCGAAAGGTGAACTTGACCGTGTTGATTCCGAAATTTTAGATAAATATTATTGATTACAAGGGGGAAACAAATGATAAGACGTATTTATGTTGAAAAAAAACCGGGGTTTGACATCGCTGCGGCAAACATGCTTGACGATTTGAGAACAAATCTTGAAATAAAATCTTTGTCGGGCGTAAGGATATTAATTTATTACGACACGGGGGGGCTTGACGAGAAGCAATTTGATGATTGTGTTGTCGCCGTTTTCAGCGAACCTCCTGTCGATATGGTTTATCGTGAGGAATTTTGCCGCAACGAAAATGATTTCATCTTTGCCGTAAAGTTTTTGCCGGGGCAATATGACCAGCGCGCCGATTCCGCCGAGCAATGCGTTCGCGCTGTTACGGGCGTTGAAAGTGTTGTTATTGAAACAGGTGTTGTTTACGTTTGTCAAGGGAATTTGACCGAAGATGATAAAAATAAAATCAAAAAATATTCTGTCAATCCTGTCGATTCGGGTTTGGTTTCTTTAGAAAAACCCGAAAGCCTTCAAATGATTATGACTGAGCCTACCGATGTTGGTTTTCTTGATGGTTTGTCTGAAATGAACAATTCTGAATTGAAAGAGCTTTACAGTCGGCTTGAATTAGCTATGAGCGAAGCTGATTTTCTTTTTTGCGCCGACTATTTTAAAAATACTGAAAAACGCAACCCGACCATTTCGGAAATTCGCGTAATCGACACCTATTGGTCAGATCATTGTCGTCACACGACATTTTCGACCGAGCTTACAGACATTGAAATTGAAGACGGAAAATATAAGCCCGTCTTTGAAGAAGCCTTGAATATATATTTAGACGAACATAATGATATGTATAAGGAAAAGCCGCGCGCCATAACACTTATGGACATTGCGACCCTCGGCATGAAATCCTTGAAAAAGAAAGGTTTTCTTCAAGATTTAGACGAATCTGAAGAAATAAATGCTTGTTCAATAAATGTCGATGTAGATAATTCCATAACAGGCGAAACTGAGAAATGGCTTGTCATGTTTAAAAACGAAACGCACAACCATCCGACCGAAATCGAGCCGTTCGGCGGTGCTGCGACTTGCTTGGGCGGCGCAATTCGCGACCCGCTTTCGGGAAGGTCTTATGTTTATCAAGCGATGCGCGTGACCGGAAGCGCAAACCCAAATGCTCCTGTTTCATCGACAATTCCCGGCAAACTTCCGCAGCGTAAGCTCACAACAGAAGCTGCTCGCGGTTACAGTTCCTACGGCAACCAAATAGGACTTGCAACAGGGCAAGTTACGGAAATTTATGACGATGGTTATATGGCAAAACGGCTTGAAATCGGCGCTGTTGTCGGCGCTGTTAAAAAGGAAAACGTCAGACGCGAACGCCCGATTAAAGGCGACATTATAATTCTTGTAGGCGGAAGAACAGGGCGTGACGGCATTGGCGGCGCGACCGGTTCCTCTAAGGGACACGACGAAAAATCCGCTCTTAAATGCGGCGCAGAGGTTCAAAAGGGCAACCCGCCGACCGAGCGCAAACTTCAACGACTTTTTGCAAATCCCGAAGCAACAGCATTGATTAAACGCTGTAACGATTTCGGCGCAGGCGGTGTTTCTGTCGCAATCGGTGAATTGGCGGAGGGGCTTGTCATCAACCTTGACAGTGTTCCGAAAAAATATGACGGGCTTGACGGAACAGAGCTTGCCATTTCCGAATCTCAGGAGCGAATGGCAGTCGTTGTTTCATCTGATGACGTTGATAAATTTATCTCTCTTTCCGAGAAAGAAAACCTTGAAGCTACGACAGTTGCTTCCGTCACAGACGACAGGCGGCTCAAAATGCTTTGGCGCGGTTCCGAAATCGTTGACATTTCTCGCGATTTTCTTGACACAAACGGCGCAAAACAAACAGCAACGGCAAAAATAATGCAGCCGAATTTTGCTGACACAGCCGACAAAAAGCCTTGCGATGATATTTCAATCGTTGTAAATTCTATATTATCAAACCTTAACATCGCCTCGCAGAAAGGCTTGGTCGAACGCTTTGACGCTTCGATTGGTGCCGGTTCGGTTTTCATGCCCTACGGCGGAAAGAATCAACTCACACCCGCTGAGGTTATGGCGGCAAAAATCCCTGTTCCTCGCGGCGAAACAAACACCGCGACGCTTATGTCGTTTGGTTTCAACCCCGAAATTTCAAAGCAAAGCCCGTTCCATGGAGCTGTTTCTGCTGTTATTGAATCAATTTCAAAAATCGTTGCAAACGGCGGTGACTACAGTAAGGTTCGATTAACTTTCCAAGAATATTTTGAGCGTCTCGGCGATGATCCTGCCAAATGGGGCAAGCCGCTTGCCGCTTTGCTGGGCGCTTTTTACGCGCAAACAAAGCTCAACATTCCCTCAATCGGCGGCAAGGACAGCATGAGCGGCACTTATAAAGACATGGATGTTCCCCCGACTTTGGTTTCGTTTGCAATCACTACGGCAGATGCCCGTGAGCTTGCTTCCCCCGAATTTAAATCCTCGGGAAACACAATCGCCGCAATTTACACACGTTATGACGAAAACAACTTGCCCGATTTTGACAGTCTTACCAAAACTTTTACGACTTTGAATAAGCTGATTAAAAACAAAACCGTTGTTTCGGCTCACACCTATCCGATTGGCGGTGTGATTGCAGCGCTTTGCAAGATGGCGCTCGGAAACGGAATCGGTTTTGATGTGAGAATAGAAACGCCTTATGACGACAGCCCGAAATACGGCTCGTTCATCGTTGAAATAAGTCAGAACGCCGTTGACTCGGCTTCAACACTTGAAAATCTCGGCGTTGATTTTGAAATTTTGGGAACAACGACCGACAAGCCGACCGCAGTTTTTAACAAAACCGAAATCACTCTTTCGGATGTGGAAAAAACGTGGCTTTCACCGCTGGAATCGGTTTTCCCGACAGAATTATTGAAAAAAGCCGATGAAACAAATTGTGAAATAAAACCGTTTATTTCCGTTAAAACCTTGAAATCAAAGAATGCTACAGCCTCGCCGCGTGTGTTTATCCCTGTTTTTCCGGGCACAAACAGTGAAATCGACACGGCTCACGCTTTCCAAAGAGCAAAAGCCGAAACCGATGTTTTCGTTCTTCGTAATCTTAATGTTAATCAACTTAACGAATCATTAAAAGAAATGGCGGAAAGAATAAACAATTCGCAGATGATCGTTCTTTCGGGCGGTTTCTCAGCGGGTGACGAACCCGACGGAAGCGGAAAGTTTATCACGGCGGTTTTCAAGAACCCTTATGTTCGCGAAGCGACAATGAACCTCCTTAAAAAGCGTGACGGTCTTATTTTGGGAATTTGTAACGGCTTCCAGGCGCTTATAAAGCTCGGTCTTGTGCCGTTCGGCGAAATCGAGGACATGGACGAAAACAGCCCTACCCTCACCTTTAATTCAATCGGCCGCCATGTTTCCGTTTTGGCTCGAACGAAAATCGTTTCAAATGTTTCGCCGTGGCTCTACAACACGGAAATCGATGATACACATATAATTCCCGTTTCTCACGGCGAGGGTCGTTTGGTCGCCGACATGAAGCTGCTTGAGGAATTGGCGAGAAACGGACAAATCGCAACGCAATATGTTGACGAAAAAGGTAACGCGACAATGGATATTCGACACAACCCGAACGGTTCTATGCTCGCCGTTGAAGGATTAATAAGCCCCGACGGCCGCGTTTTCGGCAAAATGGGACATTCAGAACGCAGTGTCGGCGGCAATGTTTTTATTAATGTTCCCGGAAATAAAGATCAACAGATTTTTGAAGCCGGCGTTAATTATTTTAAATAAACTTTGTCGAAACGTTGGTGATTTTATATGAAGAGTCAAGTCGTTATTTGTTTTTTAATATTATTCCTGTTTTTTGCAGGATTATCGATATTTAAAATTCGTTCTAAATTCAACATCAATTTTGCCTCACATGCTTTGTTTACATACGCATATGGCGAAACAAACATTGTTATTGATATCGAAGATGAAGATGTTATATCCGAACTTAAAACTATTTTAAATGGTTATGCGTTTAAAGATTCACCGTCATGTGGATTCGCTGATTATTGTTCGATGGAATTTATCGGTGAAAGTAAAAGTGTAATATTATACCCGACATTGGACGGTTGTTCAATTATTCGAATAGGTAAAACCGATAAATATATCGATATTTCTAAAACAGACAGGCTTATTGAACTACTGTACGCATATGGCTTTATTTTCCCTTGCGTATAAAAATAAAACAATGAAAATGGAGAATTATGAATTTTAAAGACTTAAAAATTATTCAACCTATACTAAAAGCAATAAAGGACGAAGGTTATGAAGAACCGTCGCCGATTCAACGCGAAGCAATACCTGCGGCACTCGAGGGCAGAGACATCTTGGGCAGCGCTCAAACCGGAACAGGCAAAACCGCCGCGTTTGCTCTTCCTATTATTCAATTACTAAATCGCGGCGAACAGAAAAAATCGCGTAATGTAAGAGTTTTAATTTTAACCCCGACAAGAGAGTTGGCGATTCAAATCGGCGACAGCTTCCGAGCCTATGGAAAATATACAAGGTTAAAATACGCTGTGATTTTCGGCGGCGTTTCGCAGATTCCTCAAGTAAACCGACTCGAACGCGGCGTTGACGTTTTAATCGCAACACCCGGAAGACTTATTGATTTGATTAACCAAGGGTTGATAAACCTGAAAGACATTCAAACATTCGTGCTTGACGAAGCAGACAGAATGTTGGACATGGGTTTTATTAAGGACGTTAAAAAAATAATCGAGTTTATTCCGACTCAAAGACAAACACTGCTTTTTTCCGCGACAATGCCACCGCAAATTTCGGAAATGGCGGATTCAATTTTGAAAGACCCTGTGAAAATCGCAGTGAATCCTGTTTCTTCCACCGTCGATGCCATTAAACAACAGGTATATTTTGTTGACAAATGTAACAAAGATAAATTACTGGCAGAACTTTTAAAAAGCAAGAACATAGAATCGGCGCTTGTCTTCACCCGAACAAAGCACGGCGCAGACAAAGTCGCCAAAAACTTGGCTAAGCGACACATTTCTGCGCTGGCAATTCACGGTGACAAAGCTCAATCCACTCGCCAAACAGCTTTAAACAGCTTTAAATCAGGCGACATTCAAGCCCTAATCGCAACAGACATCGCCGCCAGAGGAATCGACATCGACGAGCTTTCTCACGTTATAAACTATGACCTTCCCGAACCGCCCGAAACATATGTGCACAGAATTGGGCGAACAGGGCGCGCGGGTTTGGACGGAATTGCCTTGTCGTTTTGCTGCATTGACGAAAAGAAAAAATTGTCTGATATTGAAAAGTTGATTAAGAAAAAAATAGAAGAAGTAGAAAATCACAGTTTCCCTATGGAAAATTTTACGCCCTCGCCGCCGAAAACGCAGCCCGCTCCACGCAGAAGCAAACCCACGGCAAATAATCGGCGCGCCGGTGTAAAGCGTTCCTCTTAACTTCAATCATTGAAAGGAAAAATGTTTTATGTCATTTAAATCCTTGGAAACCAACTGGAGCTTGGACGAGCTTTATGAATCGTTTGAATGTGAAAAATTCAAATCGGATTTTGAAAAAATGAAGAATGACATTCCCCAGATAACCGAAAAAGCGCGAGAATTTACCAAAAACCATAACAATGAGGTCGAAAAAATCATTTGGTTTGTCGGCGTTGAAAACAACATTTCGAATTATCATTTAATAGCGTCATACGCGGGCTTGCGTCTCGCTATTAACGCCGAAGACGAAACTGCGATGAAAATTCAAAATTTGACCGAGGTGTTGCTTTCAGACTTAACAGAAGCATCGGTTTTGTTTCAAAAATTCATCGCAGATGTAAACGATATTGACGCTTTGCTGAGCGAAAACGAGAACCTGCACGAATTTGAATTTCATTTGAAAGAAATTAAGGAACAAAGCAAATATCTTCTTTCCGAAGCCGAAGAAATAGCGATTGCAAAGTTCACAATCACAGGCAGCAGCGCTTGGGGCGAATTGCAATCGCATCTTACCTCAACCCTGATGATTGACATCGAGCTTGACGATCAGTTGACGCAAAAACCTTTGACTGTCATAAGAAACATGGCATATGAATCCGACGCAGCATTGCGTGAAAAGGCTTATTATGCCGAATTGAAAGGTTACGAAAAAATAGACAAATCCGTTTCGTTCGCGCTTAATTCAATTAAAGGCGAAGCGTTGTCTGAATCGGCTTTGCGTGGTTATGAATCTCCTCTTTCGATGACACTTATAAACGCGAGAATGGACGCGCAAACACTCAATGCGTTGATTTCTTCAATGGAAGATTTTCTTCCTTCTTTACGTAAATTTTATAAGAAGAAAGCTGATTTGCTCGACAAGAGCAATGGTTTGCCGTTTTATGATTTGTTCGCGCCTGTCGGTAAGGCAGACATGAGATTCACCTATGAGGAAGCCGCCGATTATGTGGTTTCAAATTTCAATGCATTCTCTGAAAAGCTCGGCTCTTACGCCGAAAATGCATTCAAAAACCGTTGGATTGATGCACTTCCTAAAGAGGGCAAATCGGGCGGTGCTTTTTGCGCAAATTTACACTCGATTAAGCAAAGCAGAATCATGGCAAATTTCGATGGTTCGTTTAACGATGTGACAACACTTGCGCATGAGCTTGGACATGGCTATCACGGCTTCATGCTTGAGGATGATGCATTCGTAAACAGCGATTATCCGATGCCTATTGCCGAAACCGCTTCAACCTTTTGCGAAACGATTGTAACCAACGCCGCTTTAAGCGGAAAGAATTTAACTTCCGACGAAAAGATGGTCATTCTCGACAACATGATTTCTGACGAACTTCAAGTTATTGTCGATATTTACAGCCGCTTCACGTTTGAATCCGATGTTTTCACACAACGCGAAAACGGTTCTCTTTCGGTTAACGAGTTTAAGGAAATGATGCTTTCTGCTCAGAAAAAGGCTTATGGCGACGGGCTTGACAACGACTTTCTTCACCCTTATATGTGGCTTTGCAAGGGGCATTATTACAGCGCGGGATATAATTTTTACAATTTCCCTTACGCTTACGGATTGTTGTTTGCCAAAGGACTTTATGCACAGTATTTAAACGAAAATGACACATTTTTGCCTAAATATGACGCTTTATTGGCGGCAACCGGAAAGAAAAACCTCGCCGACATTGCGGCAATGGCGGGAATTGACGTTAGAAGCAAGGCGTTTTGGTCAAGTTCACTTGAGCTTGTTGAAAAAGATGTTGAAATGTTTTGCAATATGTAATTTCATTAAAAGGAGAGCGTCCAAATGCTTGATAAAACACTGCTTCACGACACCCTCACCGCCGCCATGTCAACCGGCGGAGATTTCGCCGAGATTTTCGTTGAAAATAATGCGAAAAATACGATAAATTTGATTAACGGCGTTGTTGAAAAGGCCGTCGCAGGAATTGATTACGGCGCAGGAATCCGCATTTTTAACGGACACAGCGCCATTTACGCTTACACAAACGACACCTCCCGAGAAAGCTTGATTAAAACGGCTTTGACAGCAGCTAACGCAATTAATAAAACTGATTACAACTCAAAACTTATAAAAGATTTTTCTCATCTTGATTATATTCCCGCTCACACATGGCAGATTCTTCCGAAAGATGTTCAAAAGAAGCAAATCGTTTCAATGATCAGACAGGCACACGAAAGCGCCAAAGCTCAAGACGCTTTGATTACGGAAACTTCTGCTTCCTACAGTGATTCGGTTCAGGATGTTCTAATCGTAAACACTGACGGGCTTTGGGCAGAAGATCGCCGCGTTCGCACACGCTCAGCGTTTCAGGCGGTCGCTTCTGACGGAACAGAAAAGCAGGACGCTTTTTTCGGGCCCGGTGCTTTAAAGGGCTTTGAATTTTATGACGACATCAATTTCAAAGAACTCGGTGAAAAAGCGGCCGGAATCGCCGTGACAATGCTGAAAGCGGGATTTTGCCCAAGCGGAAAAATGCCTGTTATAATCGACAACGGCTTCGGTGGTGTAATTCTTCACGAGGCTTGCGTTCACGGGCTTGAAGCGACCTCTGTCGCCAAAAAATCGTCGGTTTTTTCCGACAAGCTCGGTCTTAAAATCGCGAGCGGCATCGTTACGGCGGTTGACGACGGAACTATGCCGAATCAATGGGGTTCTCTTAACATAGACGACGAGGGAAC
>JGI994J12354_10001927_pt1 | contig 20738 bp, 19 predicted proteins | sample IntmicLarv3ML3BL_FD_12354 | JGI IMG/M metagenome (IMG submission 12354) | reverse complement strand
CGCCTGTTTGCCTATTGCAGGAATAAGGCGCACGGCCGTTGTCTTGCTGTTTACCATGCCTATGGCGGCCTCGTCAGCTATGATGCCCGAAATAATATCGGCCGAGGTATCGCCCGGAATGTTTATCATATCCAGACCAACCGAGCACACGGCCGTCATGGCCTCCAGCTTTTCAATAGTCAAGCAGCCGCATTCGGCAGCCGCTATCATACCGGCATCCTCTGTAACAGGGATAAAGGCGCCCGATAGGCCGCCCACATGACCAGATGCCATGGTACCGCCCTTTTTCACAGCATCGTTAAGCAGGGCTAATGCCGCTGTTGTGCCGCAGGCACCGCAGGTTTCAAGCCCCATTTCCTCTAATATATAGGCGACCGAATCTCCCACGGCCGGCGTAGGTGCCAGCGAAAGATCAATAATTCCGAAGGGCACGCACAGGCGGCGGCTGGCTTCGCGCGCCACAAGCTGGCCAACGCGGGTTATTTTAAAGGCGGTGCGTTTTATAAGCTCGGCCACCTCATCAAGCGAAAGGCCTTCTGATTTTGCCAACGCCGCGCGAACAACACCCGGGCCAGACACACCAACATTTATAACACAATCGGGCTCACCAACACCATGAAATGCGCCGGCCATAAAGGGATTGTCTTCGGGCGCATTGCAAAATACCACGAGCTTGGCCGCGCCGATGCAGTCGCGCTCGGCCGTCAATTCAGCCGTGCGGCGGATAATGCCGCCCATCATGCGCACCGCATCCATATTTATGCCCGATTTTGTCGAGCCAATGTTAACACTGGCGCAAACATGCTCGGTTTCGGCCAGCGCTTCGGGTATGCTTTCGATAAGTGCGTAATCACCCGCTGAAAAGCCCTTGTGAACCAGCGCTGAATAGCCGCCTATAAAGTTAACTCCCACAGCATTTGCCGCACGTTCCAACGCATGAGCAAACAGCGTTATCTTGGAGGTTTGACACGCCGCGGCCAGCATGGCCACAGGCGTTACAGAAATGCGCTTGTTTATGATAGGAATACCGTATTCGCGCTCTATCCCCTCGCAAACAGGCACAAGCTCGCCTGCATAGCGCGTAATTTTATCGTAAATTTTTTCAGTGGCCTTGTTTATATCGCTATCGATACAATCGAGCAGGCTTATCCCCATTGTAACAGTGCGGATATCCAAATTTTCGTCCTGTATCATGGATATGGTTTCTATTATATCTCTGGCGTTAATCATTCAGCTTCTCCTAAATTCGATGCATAGAATTGAAGATATCCTCGTGCATAGCCTTTATGGAAAGGTTTATTCCCTTACCGGCCTGCTCAAGTTTATCGGCGAAATCGGCAAAACCGATATCCAATTTGTCAGTTTCACATAACATAATCATACAAAACAAATCGGAAAGCACCGACTGTGTGACCTCGGTGATATTAACATTATGCTCGGCGCATATGGCCGAAACGCGGGCCAAAATGCCCACTGTATCCTTACCTATAACGGTTAAAACTGCGCGCATATATATCTTCCTTTCTATTTCAACAGAGGGGCAACTTTTTTATTGTTCAGAGCGGCATAAAGCGGCAATCCCAGCGCATAACACACGACAAGCTGACCTATTCCAACCTCGAGAGCTGATATCAAAAATACGGCCGGCGTGGGCGAAGGCGCGAACACGGTGATTTCCAGACCGACTATAACAGCGTTTACAAGCACGGCCGGAAGCGGCACCAAAAATGGTATTCCCTTCCATTTTATGTTGCGCACCATGTAGCCAAGTATGGCAGCTATAAGCGTAGCTGATGTGCCGCAAATAACATCTATCATACCATAAGGCGAGCCTATGTTGCCCAAAAAGCAGCCAACTGTAAGCCCCGGAATGGCCAGCGGAGTAAACGCCGGCAATACGCATAACGCCTCGCTGAACCTAAACTGTACGTTTCCATATGCCAGTCCGAACGCCGCGGCCGCATATGTAGCGGCGGCGTATACCGCCGCGATTATCGCGCCCACAGCAACGATTTTTACGGGTGAATATTTTCTTTTGTTCATTTTCTACCGTTCCTTTAATTAAAAGGGCGGCGCAGTGCCGCCCCGATTATTTATTACTGTCTTTTCCAGAATCCTCTTCGGAAGATACTTCCGGGATTTTTTCCACACGTACACGCTCTATGCGGCGGTCGGTAACTCCCTCTACGCGAAATGTATACCCGGCGGCCTCTACCACGACTTCCTCGCCGTCCTTAGGGATACTGCCCGTCATAGACATGATCATGCCGGCCAACGTATCGTATTCGCCTTCGGGAAGGCCTATTTCCAGCTCTTCCTCCACCTCTTCGATATCTGTAACACCATCGAAAATAAAGGTGGTATCGTCCACGCGCTCGATCTCTTCCTGTTCGTTATCGTATTCATCCTGAATATTGCCTACTATAGATTCCAACAGATCCTCCAGCGTTACTATGCCAGCTGTGCCGCCATATTCGTCGCTTACAATAACCATCTGCACACGCTTTTCTGTCATTTCGTAAAACAGGTCTTTGCAGCGTTTACTTTCGGGAACAAAATGTGCCTTGTGCATAAATTTTCGCAGATTTTCGCTTTTGGGCATCGACTTTCCAACGTATTTAAGCAAGTCCTTAACATATATAATACCCAGAATATTATCTATATCATCTTCGTAAACCGGAATACGGGAATAGCCTTTTTGGGTAGCTATACTCAGCACATCAGAAATAGAATCAGATATCTCAACGGCCTCTATATCGGTGCGGTGGGTCATTACATCTATTGCCGCGATGTCGTCAAACTCGAAAATATTGTTTATCATTTCCTTTTGGCTTTCCTCGATAACACCCTTTTCCTCGCCCACATCAACCAGCATGAGGATTTCCTCCTCGGTGACGGCCTGATTTTCGGCATTCGGATCAATGCCAAAAATTTTCAAAACAACAGCCGTTGACGCCGAAAGAAACCACACTATCGGACGCGTGAGCGCTTTGACGAACAGCAGCGCACCCACCACGGCGAAAGAAACCTTTTCGCATTTCTGCAAAGCAATACGTTTGGGTACCAGTTCGGCCAGTACCAACGTGAAATAGGAAATGATAAGAGTAATTATAACCGTGGCCACGCCGCCCATTACCGAGATAACATTAGGGCTAACAATTTTAAAAACGCTACACAGCCATTCGGTAAGTATTCCCGAAAAGGCCGTGGCAGCCGATGCTGAAAGCAGCAAATTAGCCAACGTTACGCCTATTTGTATCGTTGAGAGAAATCCCGAGGGATTTTTGATTAGCTTTAATACCTTTTTTGCTTTAGGATGGCCTTCTTCAGCCATCTTGCGTATTTTGTTATCGTTCAGTGTTATTATCGCCATCTCAGACATTGAAAAAAATGCGCTGACAATAATAAGCAGAAGGATAAGAGAAATACTGAGAATTATGTTACTAGGCCCAGGGTCGTCCGACATTTAAAAAATCCTTTCAAATTTTAGTATTTAAAATATTTTACAGCTTTTTAGCCGAAATGTCAACAAAAAACATTGTAACCAGTACACTTTGATTAGTGTATCAACAAAAGAGCTGAGAAAAATTTTCCCAGCCCTTTTGATTCAGAGTGCTTTTATAGAACAAATCAATCTGTTTATTCGCCAAACGGGAAATCAAAATCCCCGCCGTTTGAGCTTGTATCACTATTCGACGAAACAGGAGTTTCGCTACGCGCGGTTTTCCCCTGATCAGCAATCAGCTTTGCCGCTACAGTAAAGGTTTCATTGTTTTCAGGGCGGAACACGGTAAACTGTACAGAATCATCCGGCTTACCGCCCTCAACAGCGTCAAGCACCATATCGGCGCTGATTATCTTTTTGCCATTCATTTCTATGAGAATATCATCCTTCTTTACCTTTGTGCCGCCAAATGCCGACTCTCCCGATACAGATTCCAGCACAAGCCCAACAGGCATCTCGTTTATTCCTGCTGAAAGGCTATCATTAAAAACATAGGTTATCCCAAGCTTAGCGCGATCGGCGACAAATTTGTTTTTTATCAGGCTGTCGGCTACAGATTTTGCCATTACCGACGGAATAGAAAAGCCTACGCCTTCTACACCCGTGCTGATGATTTTTGAGGAGTTTATACCTATTACCTGACCATACATATTACATAATGGACCACCGGAGCTGCCGGGGTTTATAGCTGCATTGGTTTGCAGCAGCCGCATAGAATAATTTGAGCTGGAATTGGCCACTCTGCGGTTCACAGCCGAAATAATACCGTTTGTTGTCGAAAGCACGCTTGGCGTGCTGGGATATCCCAGCGCAACAACCTGCTCACCGGCAACGACGCTGTTGCTGTCTCCGAATTCGGCCGGCGTAAGGTCCTTTGTGTCGCATTTCAAAATAGCTATATCCGAACGCGCATCACCCGCAAAAAATGCAGCTTCAACCTCACGACCGTCATACAATGTAAGCATAAATTTCGAGCCTGGTATGCTAGCGCACACATGATCGTTTGTGAGGATATATCCGTCAGTATTAAGCACTATTCCTGTAGCATTGCTCATAGAGCCGCCGTCAGGACTGTAAGTGATAATGCTGACAACCGACTTGCTGACCTTCTGACTAACGCCGGCAATACTCATCAGGCTATCATTATCAGGACGCGGCATAATATCTATAGCGTTACCCTGATATCCCGGCATATGCTGAACGCTGTCTTTACCCATATAGTACCCAGCAGCCAGACATGAGCATATCACAACAACAAAAGCCAGCATAACACAAAACACGCGCAACCCGGAATTGCCCGCCATCGCACGGGCGGAAACATGACTTTCTGTGGTGCCGTTATTTATAGAAAGCGAAAGATCCCCCTGCATCAGCGGCTCTTCAGAAACCGCGCCGAGGTCAATACTGGAAGTATCCTCCCCAACCGGTAATTTAATGCCGGATGAAACTTCCGGCTCCTCAGCCGCCTCAAAAGAGGGCGGGTCGGCGGGCGTGTAATCTTTGGGCAGCAGGCTATCAGGAACAACCGGAGGCATATATACAGGCTGCGTCATATACATAGGCGGCGTCTGATATTGCGGCATTATCGGCTGCATAGGCACAGGCTGTGCCGGAGCTTGCTGTACAGGCTGGTAATACGGCGTTTGAACCGCCCTGTAAACGGGCGGATATGGCGACTGATACAGTGGAACCGCCTGCGGCACGGAGGCCTGTGGCACAGAGGGCGCCTGCGGCATAACCGGCTGCGCCGGCGCGGAGGCCTGTGGCACGGGAGACTGATATTGTGCATTAGGCGCCTGCGGCGCAATTGGCTGCTCTTCAATTTTGATTTCAGCCGCTTCCATAATCTTCGATAAATCCTGTGTGCCGCTTTCCGGATTTATCATTCCGTCCGTTCTTTGTTCGTCCATCAAAGTTACTCCTCAATATTATTATTTGCGGGCAACGTAAATTTAAATTCGGTATATTCATCTTCAACGCTGTTAACCGAAATAGTCCCCCTAAATATGCCTATAATGGTCTTTGTTATATAAAGCCCCAGCCCTGTTCCCGTTTTGTCAACGCTGCGGGATTTATCGGTTTTATAAAAACGGTCAAACACCAACGGAAGCTCTCTTTGGCGTATTCCTTTGCCGGTATTGCGTATAGACATCGAAACATTAAATGCGCTAACCTCAGCCTTCACCATGATAGTCCCGCTCTCGGGCGTAAACTTAACGGCATTGTCAAACAGATTGTAAACAACCTGATGCATAAGGTCTGCATCGGCCTGTACAGGCACCGCGGGCAATTGGTCAAGCCCGACAACCTCGATGTTTTTCTCGCTGATACGTTGCAAAAAGGTCAGCGCCACCTGCCGGGCAACCTCAGCAAGGTCAAACTGTGTATAATTCACCACCATCTCGCCCGACTCCAGCTTGGACAACGACAGCATGGACACTACCATGCGGCTCAATCGAGTGATTTCCTGCGATACTATGGCCAGATATTCCTTCTGCTTGCTCTGCGGTATGGTTCCGTCCAGTATACCATCGATAAATCCGCCTATAGTAGTCATGGGAGTTTTCAGCTCGTGTGACACATTTGCCACAAAGCTGCGGCGCATACGTTCAAGCGACTCCAGCGCCACTGTCATGTGATTAAACGCTTCGGCAAGCCGGCCTATTTCATCCTGACGACCTGTTTCTATACGCTTGCTGAAATCGCCACGAGCCATACATCCAGCCGCATACGACATCTGTTTAAGCGGCCTTACCATACGCATAGTAACCACATAAACCGCTATAAACACCACGCTCAGCACAATCAAAAAAGCTATAGTTATCATGCGCAGCATCTCGCTGACCATAATTTTTAAATCGGTAGCCTGCGTACACACAAACACATATCCCACATGAACGCCGCTCTGGTCATATATCCCGCGGGCAGCTGTATAGTATATATCATGAAAAAAGCCGCCAAGAAATCCGGTTTCAGTATATGGGCCGTTTTTTATTCTGTTTAGCGCATTTTCGGGTATATGGCTGTTCAAATCTATGTTTTGATCGTTGATGGCATTGGAACTGTAAATATAAATATTCCCCTCGGTATCCGTTATGAAAATCGCACTGCCGATAGAGTGCGCGACCGCGCTCATTGTGGTTTCAATATTACGCGAATAGTCCGAAGCGCCTATAAGCTGTGTACCAAGTGATGAAATTATTTCAGCGTTATAACTTAACAGAGTTGCCTTTTGCTTACTCAAAAAGCTATTAAACTGCGTAAGCAGAACAACAGCAAAGAAAGTGAAGCTTATAAGTATTATTGACGAAAACGTCGCAAAATATTTGAATATCAGGCTTTTACGCATATTTTCCCCTAAAACTATTTCAAATCAAATTTGTAACCAACGCCCCAAACGGTTTTTAGTGACCACTTGTCCGAAATTCCATCCAGCTTTTCGCGCAAGCGTTTCACGTGTACATCAACCGTGCGTGAATCGCCGTAATATTCAAAGCCCCAAACCTCGTCCAAAAGCTGGTCACGAGTATATACACGGTTAGGATTGCTGGCAAGATGATATATAAGCTCAAGCTCTTTGGGCGGCGTGTCAACCTGTTTGCCGTCCACAATGAGCTCGTAGTTTGTGAGATTTATCACCAGCTTATCGAAGGAAACCTCCTTGATACCCGAGCTTTGCGGCGTAGCTCTGCGAAGCACGGCTTTTACCCGCGCCACAACCTCTTTGGCATCAAATGGTTTTACAACATAGTCGTCCGCGCCAAGTTCCAGCCCTAAAATTTTATCAAATGTTTCACCCTTGGCCGTTATCATTATAATCGGCACATTGGAGGTCTTTCGTATTTCACGGCACACCTGCCATCCGTCAATTTCGGGCAGCATAATATCCAGCAGGATTATTGTTGGCTGCACCTCGGCGAACTGGCTGAGCGCACGCTTGCCATCGTATGCCAGAGAAACTGCAAAACCCTCTTTTTCAAAATACAGGCGAAGCAGCTCGCATATATTCGGGTCGTCGTCTACGATAAGTATTTTTGGTTGTTCAGACATAGTATGTTATCCCCCTTAAATTATGGGTGTAATATTTTCCAATTATAACCTTTATCGGAATAATTATAAAGACGGTATTTGTCGAAAAAGTTAACATTTTATAAATTGTCACCGCATTTTTACTATTTCTTCCCATAGCCAAGCCCAACAGCAGTGATAGTATGTGCATACATATCGCCATAAGCCCATATCGAGGTTCCTATAACCTTAATCGCATAATACTGTATGTCCGTTCTCAGCAGCTCTTCGGTATTCCAATGCTTCAGCAAATAGGTTGCCATTTCGTTAATCTCCGCCTTTGTCAGCGATGCAGAATTTTCAATATTTCCGCCCGTTCCCATAATATGTCCGGTGTAGCTGTCGAAATCAATACCATACTGGGTAAACACGGTTTTATAAGATGTTCCGTCGGGTCGGGTATGGGAAGGCGTTTTAGCCACTTCATCGGCTCGTGTAGTGATAGCCTTCTCCAGCGCGGAGGGCACCGACAGCAGCGCCGGCACACCGTTTTTCACTCTCAATTCACTAACTAAGCGAAGAAACTCGCTGCAAATTTGCTCATAATACTCCTGCGGCATAGGGTCGATCTTTAATTCAACAAATTCATCGTTTGCCTTGCTTTGGGATTTACTGGAATATGTCCAATTCGAAGACGAACCGCCATAAAACGAACTGCTTGATGTATACCCGCTGCCCCACGATTCATTCCAATAATCAGAGCTCTCCCAGTAGCTTGGCACACTTTCCCAAGTTTCCCAATCGCTTTCCGGAATACTTTCGTCAAATATATAGTTATCGTCCGTCCAAAGCGAATAAGAAACAGTATCCTTTACGTCTCTCATGTACCATGGAGGAGTATTTTTATACGAAAAATAATAAATGCTGCCAAAAAATATCGCAAAAGCAAGCACCGCCCCGACAACAGACAAGGCGATTATCATAGGCCTTTGCGCGGCTTCCTGCCGCACCTCCGGCAAACTCGGCTTTGCCGGAGGTGCATCAAAAGCATGAGCACAATATGGGCAAAATTTTGTTTCCTCAGCGCTTTGCCGGCCGCATATAGGACATTCTTTTATATCCATGATAACTTCCTCCCACATTTTGAACATAAAAAGTGAATTTGTTTATCAATGAGAGCTTTCTATATTCAATAGTTCTTCTCTGTCGATATATCTATCATTTTCAAAATCCAGCCTTATAATATATGGCATGCTGTGCCATATGCGCACAAACCCTTCACAGGTGAAAGATGCGTCGTAATAATTCAAAACAGTGCACAAGGCCGTTCCGTGCGTACCGATAACTATATTTTTATCCGCAAATGAACGCAAAACTTCTTTCAAAGCCTCAATATTACGCCGCTGAACACTATTAAGTGATTCTCCGCCATCTTCGCAAAAATCAAAATCTTTCCATCGCTTTTCTATTATTTCAATTGAAGAATAGCCTTTGAGTCCCGTTTGGCGTTCCCTGAATCTTTCGTCGGTTTGAATGCACATTTGCCGTGCCTCGGCACATTCCGCAATCGTGTCCATGCTCCTTTTATACGGGCTGGAAATAAACGCATCTATCCTTATATTAGCAAGCGCTGATATCACCTTTTTTCGTTCCTGCATACCAATAGCGGTTAAAGGCTTTGACCTATCCTCTGGCCACGACCCATCCGGCTGAGCATGTCGAACAAAAAACACACTTGTCATACAGCGGTACTCCAATACAAAAAAATTGAAATCAAGTGATTATATTATAACACCGCCGCATATAATTTGCAATGAGATAGTATAAAAAACGAAAGGGAATTTACATATGAAAGAAAAAATGCAATGTCTGCCCGGACAGCATGTGCTGCCCCCTCTCCCCTATGAATACGATGCGCTGGCTCCCGTGATAGATGACCGTACACTGCACCTGCACCATGATATACACCACAAAAAGTATGTAGACGACCTTAACGCAACCGAAATTGCTTTGGCTGCGGCCCGTGTACGCGGAGATTTCAAATTTATCAATTACTACGAAAATGCTCTGGCCTTCAATGGTTCGGGCGATATTCTACACAGCATTTACTGGACAATAATGACCCCTCGAGACACGGGCGGCTCGCCCGGCCCGGTTACGGCTGATTTTATAAGCCGCTGCTTTGGCGGCATGGCACCCTTCAAGGCACAATTTTTGGCGGCTGCAGCCGGCGTAGAGGGCTCGGGCTGGTGCTGCCTGTGCTACAATCCGATATATAAAAGCCTTGTCATATTACAATGTGAAAAACACCAAAACCTGACTCAATGGAGCGCCGTACCCATTCTGGTGTGCGATGTGTGGGAGCATGCATACTATCTGCAATTTCAAAACCGCCGCGCCGATTTCATCGCCGCATGGTGGGAACTTATAAACTGGCCCGAAATAGAACGGCGCATAATAAACGCTATATGAGTCTGGCTAAAAGCTCCCCGTCCGATTCGTCCTCTATCAGCACGGTCACTATCTGCCCCTCGTTCATTCCCGCGCATTGTATGCATGTGTGGACGTAATTTTCGGTGTATCCGTATACCGCGCCCTCTCCTGTTTTTTCAATCAGCACGCGGGCCGTACGCCCTACCTGTGCCTTCATGAAGTCACGTTCGCCCACTGCGGTGATTTCGGCCATAACAGCGGCACGTTCTGCCTTTTGTGCAGATGTAAGCTGTCCCGGCATTTCGGCGGCTGGCGTGCCCGCGCGGCGTGAATAAGGAAATATATGTACCTTGGCAAAGCCGCACCGGCGCACAAATTCAGCCGACTGCGCAAATTCCTCATCGGTCTCACCGGGAAAACCAACCATAACATCTGTGGTTATGGCTGCTATGTCAAACTGTGCACGTATGCATTTAATTAATGAAAAATATTCATTTGGCGTGTAATGCCGATTCATACGACGCAGCGTGGCTTCACATCCCGACTGAAGCGAAAGGTGAAACTGCGGACAAAAACCCGGTATGCTTTGCAGCATGTCAAGCGTTTGCTTGTCAATCCTATCAGGCTCAAGCGAACCAAGCCTCAGTCGGCATCCGGCAGCGCCACGCGCCGCAGCCATAATAGCATCGGTAAACCGCTGTCCGGTGTCTTTACCATAATCACCCAAATTTATCCCGACAAGCGAGATTTCCGTATATCCGGCCGCTTTCAGACCGGCCGCCTCACGCTCAATATCATCTATAGACTTGCTCCGCACAGGACCGCGCGCATGGGGTATGGCGCAATAGGCACAGCAGCGGTCGCAGCCATCCTCTATCTTTATCATGGCTCGGGTCTTCACGGTGCTCACATTTTCGCCGCTATAAAGAGGCATAGGCCCCGAATATTTTTCGTCCGCGCTATGCAACCGAATATCAACAATACGTTCCCTTTCGGCCAAAAACCGGTCTATATACGAAAGGATATCTATATCACCTGTATGACCCAAAACAATATCGGCCCCGATAAGTGCGGCCGCTTTGTCCGGCGAAGACTGGGCCATGCAACCCAAAAGCACAACAACAGCCAATGGCCAGTTTTTGCGCATACGCCTCACAGCCTGGCGGCTTTTACGGTCGCTTTCGGCCGTCACTGTGCAAGAATTGAGTATAGCCACATCGGGCGTACCCAAAGCACATGGCTGATATCCGCCTGCCTCAAGCAACGTGCGCAGAGCTTCGCTTTCATATTGATTAACCTTACAGCCAAGAGTGTGTATCACATATGTCAAAAAATCACCTCATACTGTATATATTAACAGCACATCGGTCGCCTGTCAAAGAATACTTGACGATTCGCGTTATTTGGAGTATTATATATAATATAGTGAGGTGAACAGGATGTTTGAAAAAGAAATTCGACTCAACCGCATAGAAGATGTCAAGGGCTTTGTGGAAAAAGCCATGCTGTGTAATTTTGATATCGATCTGCGTTCGGGCAAATACACCGTAAACGGTAAATCTATTATGGGTATTTTCAGCCTCGATCTTACCAGCCCGCTGACAGTAGCAGCCAGCTGCGATGCAAATGACCCAAAGCTTTTAGAACTTGTAGAACCATATCTTGCCTAAACAACGCTAAACATAAAATCAAACCGCCTTCTGTAAGCAGAGGGCGGTTTGATTTGATACACTTTTGATAACTTTGTATCAACTTTGTAATTTGCAATGTCACCCTCCTTATGTTATTATTTTTCGTATAAGTTTTTCGTTGGAACAAACCAACAATAGAATAAATCAAATTATGCATGAAATGAGGATATGTTATGCAAAGCGCTCCCGCCGTTATGTCAGATATAGTAAACAATGTTGAAAAGGTTATCATTGGCAAGCGCCATATAATTGAATTGGCACTCACCGCCATCATTTCCGGAGGTCATGTACTTATCGAGGATGTCCCCGGTGTGGGCAAAACCAGTTTGGTTTCCTCTTTTGCGCGTTCTATAAATTGCAGCTACAAACGTATTCAGTTCACGCCCGACGTAATGCCGTCGGACATAACCGGTTTTTCTATATACAGCCCCAAAACAGGCGAATTTGAATACCGCAAGGGCGCCATACTGCACCAATTTGTACAGGCTGATGAGATAAACCGCGCCTCGAGCAAAACTCAGGCTTCGCTATTGGAAGTTATGGAAGAACGTCAGGTAACTGTAGACGGAACCACATACAGTGCGCCTTCGCCCTTTATCGTATTTGCCACGCAAAACCCGCAGGAATGTGTAGGCACTTTTCAGCTTCCCGAGGCACAGTTAGACCGTTTCTCAATGTGCCTATCAATGGGATATCCGTTGATTTCTCAGGAGATTTCGCTTGTTCTTAACCGCAATACCGACCGCCCTTCCGATGCTCTTGAAGCCGTGGCTTCGGGCGAAAATATACAGCAGCTTCAAACGGCGGCCTCGAAGATTTTTATTAATGAAGATGTCGCCGCTTATATAGTTGCGCTGACTACAGCCACGCGCTCGCATCCCGATATCGATCTGGGTGCCAGCCCGCGCGCCTCGCTGCATCTCAGCCGGGCGGCCAAAGCTTGGGCGCTTTATAGCGGGCGTGATTTTATGCTGCCTGACGATGTACAACATCTGTTTATGCACGTGCTGCGTCACCGCATTGTCCTAAACCGCAACGCACTAATGCGCGGCATCACATCTGATCACGTTTTATCGCAGATAATGACCTCCACCAAGGCACCTATAGTATCATGATACGAAACCGCATTTTTTATAGCGCAGTTTTGGGCATAACTGTGCTGATAAACATATTGTTTCAAAACCGCCAAACCTATACAGCTCTCTTTGTCGCTATTGCGCTGCCAGTTATATCGTTGGCCCTAACCCTTATTCTGCGCAGCAGTATAAGGGTTGTTCAGCAAATTGAAAACACCGCCACAAAGGGCAGCACAATAAAATATTCGCTTCACATAAAAAACCTCGCCATTCTGCCATGTCCCCTGGTACGTGTGCTTTTTCGATATGATAATTTAATGTTCTTTAATGTTAAGAGAAACCTTTCGCTGGTTATACTGCCGCGCAAAACAAAGCTTTTGAGCATTCCGATGAAATGCCGCTACCGCGGCCAGTATACCGTCGGCGTGGAAGGTATTCAGCTTTTTGATCTTTTAGGAATATTTAGTTTTCCCCTGCCCTTTGAGGGTTCGGGTGATCTCACTGTATACCCGCAGATAATAGACATAAGCCGAAAGCTGCCCATGTATACTAGCAATCATGTCACGGGACTGGATGAGGACTATACAACCATAATGGATCTGCGCCAGTATAATATGGGCGATTCTATGAAGATAATCCATTGGAAGCTAAGCGCAAAATCTTCGGAAATTATCGTAAAAAAGTTTGCCGGAATATCAAAAACGAGCGACACCGTTTTCATAGACACCTACGGTTTGGGAAGCCAAACTCTTGCCAAAAGGATATATGAGGATGCAATAATAGAAGCAGGCGTAGCTCTTGTTTATGCCTTCACGACAAAGGGAATGGCCACCGACCTGATATACACGGCCGAAACCAATCGTAACAGTATATACCAAAACGCCTCTTTTGATCAGCTTTATGCTCAGCTGGCCCAAACTGAATTTTCCGAAAGCTTTAGCTTGCCTGCCGCAATACATGAATATATTGAACAAAGTGATACAGGCTCGCGGCTCTGGGTTGTGTGCGGACAGCTAAATGAGTTGCTTTTTAATGTGCTTTGCCGGGCAGCCCAGCAACGCGATGTACGTCTCTTTATCACAGGCCATGCGCAAAACGACATATCCGAGCTTATAGCTCTTTTGGAAGAGCAGTCGGTGCAGACCTTTATAATACCCAGGGGCACATCAATAGAGCAAGCTTTAGCCTGATAAAAGGATATAAAACGGAGAGGATGACAAAAGCTTTGGTATCTGCAAACAAAATCGATAATAACCGACCCAAAGTGCGGGACGTTTGGCCCTTGGTTTTGCTTGCCGTTTTTTACGGCTTTTGCATTTCTCAGGGCATACTTTCAGTCACGCTTGTGCAGATGCCGGCCGGCAAGGTGTTTCTTATTCAAGCCGCATTAATAATCCTCCTTTCAGTGATTTTTTACAGGCCGCTGTTTTTCGGAATAGCGGCAGCAGTATTGGGAATTGCGCTGTTCATATGGCTCGCACTTAATCATTTACAAATTGGTCCCCATATGCTAACATCATTTAAAGAGTTTTTTACTGAGATATCCGGCGACGCCATATACAGTGCAAGGTTTGATTCTATAATATGCTTTACTGTTTGCTTTTTTTCGGGGATTTTATCAGTTGTTTTCATAGTAAAGATATCCTCGTTTTCTGCCGCCACGGCATTGGGCTTATTCGTTTTCGGCATAAAATGGATGACTGAATATGACAATGCACCATATTGCTTTTATGTGTTTTTGGCCGTTATCTGCGCACTTGGTCTGCGCAGACTTAACATTACAATGATGCGCCACTCGGGCAAAACCGGTTCGACGCCAAGCGGATTGTATACTCTTATTACGCTGCCTCTGTGTATTGCGCTCACAGCAGCCTCCTTTTTTGCCGCACCAAATAAAACAACAAATATCGAGTTGTTAGATTCGATAACGAAAGGCAAAATAACCACACTGAGTGATTTTATAAATGTACTTACTTCAGAATCTTATGGTTCGGTTGCCGATTCGGGCTTTGGACATGACAACATTCTTGGCGGCGATGTAACGCAGGATTATACGCCGGTTATGGAGGTGTCCTCCGGAAGGAGCGGCACGGTATATCTTTCAGGCCTGCATTCAAACAGCTACACAGGCACACGCTGGCAAAACACACTGGATACCTATCAAGATATGCCCCCAACCATTTCCCCCTCTGCCGAAGAATTGAATTTTCTGCTTACAGAGCCCGTCCTTCCCCCCTTCCGCAAAAATACCGTGCATATCTATCCGCTGAAAACCACCCGCACCATGTTTGTCCCCTCCGGCCTTGTTGATATCAGCGATAAAAAAGCACAGATAAGTGTTTCGGACGACATAAGATCTTTCACCGCATACCGAAAGGGTGAGAATTACCTCACAACATCCCTGGAGTTTGACGAATTTCCGACAAATCGTGTGTCACTGCTAGGAATGATTCCCGACTACACAAAGATACCTGGCGAAAAGTTCAGGTTTTTTGATAATAATTCTCGTTCCTTTCACAAATACTACAAACGAGCCCGCGGCAATATATATAATAGAACATACTTAAGCCCGAATGAATTGAACGCCGTGGAAATATACACACGTTTGATCAAATATGCCGATTTTGTATACGCAAACTATCTCGAGCTGCCCGAAAGCCTACCGCCTCGGGTGGTCGAACTTGCCAATAGCATCGCCGTATCGTACAACGAGTTTTCTAAAGTTGACGAAATACGCACTTTTTTAAACAGCTACACATATACATTAACCCCCGGAGATGTGCCCCTGGGACACGATTTTACAGACTATTTCCTATTTGATTCCAAGCAGGGGTACTGCACATATTTCGCCACCGCTATGTGCATAATGGCGCGCGCCGTCGGTGTACCGTCGCGCTATGTAGAAGGGTACATCGCCAAAAACACTGTGTCTAATATAAAGCAAACTGTTACCAATGCCGATGCCCACGCATGGGCAGAATGCTATTTTGAAGGTATCGGATGGGTTATATTAGAGGCCACCCCGCCTTATTATCAAGAAAGTACGTCAACCAACCAGCCCAACAACTCAACCGAAAGCCCTGAACCCTCCAGTACGACGTCAAAAACAAGCTCTACCAGGCCTTCTGTCGAGTCATCCATATCCTCCGCTATACCTGACAGTTCTTCATCGAATCCCGTTCAAAGCAAGGGCGGCCATCTTTGGATTTTTATTTTATGCGGGTCAGCCGTGCTTTTGGCTGCCGCTTTGATCGCCGCTGTTCTGTGCAACAGGCGGCTTCGCCGCAAACGGCATATCGATGAGCTAAAAACCGCTCCCGCAAATAAAGCCATAGCAACCTGCTTCGGTTTTATCTGCCGTCTGGCCGAGGCCGACGGAAACCCGCGCAAAAACCATGAAACCGCCCTGCAATATGGACACAGATTATCCGGAATATATATGTACGGCGGAAATGATATGCTCACTATAGCCGAGATTTACTCTTTCGCGGCTTACTCCGACAACGGGCTTGGCACAGAAAATGAAGCCGCTGCGCGCAAAACCGCAATTGAATTTTTCGATGCGATGTACGCCGATATACTCGAGCGCCGAGATAACACAGCGCTGCGCAAATTCAACAGCTATCTTTCTCGCGGAAATGACAGTCATAACGGGGGTACGCATGAATAAGACCGCTGTTTTAAAACACACAAAAATAACCGTTGCCGGTTTAGCCGCCAAACAAAACGGTATCACAGTGATACAACTGAGCGATCTGCACGAAACCGAACTATACAATTTTGATATAGCTGCGCATATCCTCGAACAGCAGCCTGATCTTTTGCTTGTCACCGGAGATATGATGGACAGACCTCACAATTCAGGTGACCGATTTATAGAAATACTAAAAGCACTGGACAATCGTGTGCCGGTTTATGGCTGCACGGGAAACCATGAATACGATGTTCAGCACGGCCGTTTTCCCGAAAATTACCGCAATTTTATGAAACAAACCGCCGCTTTGGGAGTACGCTGGCTGATAGACGAAACTATCGAAATTTCGGTTCGCGGTGAACCGCTTTTGCTGTGCGGCCTTTCAGGGGAAAGGTTCAGGCCTATGCGGTATGAAACCGTCAGGGCTCACCTCCCAAAGCCCTGTGATAAGCCGCTGATAGTGCTGTGCCACAACCCCGACTGGTTTGATTGCATAGCGCCCAAATGTACCTGTCTTATGCTTTCCGGGCATGTGCACGGCGGACTTTGGCGGCTGCCGCTTATAGGCGGGCTGATAGGCCCTTCGCTTGCTGTACTGCCCTTTTATGATTTGGGGTTGTTTCGCTATAAATCTTCCTGCCTTCACATAAGCGGAGGCTTCGGCGACACGGCAATGAAATTCCGATTTAACAACCCGCGCGAGCTAAACCTGCTCACGCTATACTCTGAAGGCACACGCGAATGTAACCATGAGCACAGTGTAGACCGCCCGCGTCCGCTAAGCTTTGCCATCATGACGTTAGCAGCATTGTTACTTGTGTTATGCTTTTTGTGGATGCGCCCATGTACATCAACAGCCCTGTCGCTTGCCCTGATGCTTTGCGCTGTTTGCGCGAGGCTTTGTAAACGGCGGCTGTTCACGGGACTAAAGCGCCGTTTCGGCATAGTGTATTACATAGCATGGCTGATTTTTTTCGCGGGACTTTTTACAATATTTCTACAGAATATAATAATACATGCCAGCTTTGTTTGACTTTGTACTATAACGAGAATATTATCCGTCACCATGGCATTGAGTTTGGGGCAAAACTCCAACAAGCATTTTTTATTGTAGTACATCATCAAACAAAGTTAACATCCCTGCATGATAAACGAAAGGACTGATTTTATGGATATGGAACGCATCAAAGCAGCTGTACGGGAAATACTGCTTGCTATAGGTGAGGACCCAGACCGCGAAGGACTGGTGGAAACTCCGCGCCGCGTTGCCGAAATGTACGGCGAGGTGTTCAGCGGCCTCAATGAAAAACCCGAACAACACCTGAAAATCTTTACAGAACAGCACGAAGAAATGGTTATTGTGCGCGATATTCCTCTGTATTCAATGTGCGAGCATCACCTGCTTCCCTTTATTGGCAAGGCGCATATAGCTTATATCCCTTCCGGCGGCAAAATAGTCGGGCTTTCCAAGCTGGCTCGCATCGTATCCTGCTTTGCCAAGCGGCCCCAGCTTCAGGAACGGCTTACCGCCCAGATAGCCGACTTTTTGGAGGAAAAGCTAGACCCGCAAGGCGTGGCTGTTATCATAGAGGCCGAGCACCTATGCATGACTATGCGCGGAGCACGCGCGGCCGGCTCGGTCACTCAAACGTCGGCACTACGCGGTCGTATGCGCTCCGATATGCGCTCACGCAGCGAGGTCATGTCGCTGCTTTCCAGCAAATAAAAAAGGACTGAACTTTACTATGTCGGAAATATTAAAGCTTTCGCCCGTTTTTAAAGACTATATTTGGGGCGGCAATAAGCTAAAAAGCCTCTACGACATCAGTGCCACCGGGCTCGACCGCATTGCAGAGGCATGGGTCTTGTCATGCCATAAAAGCGGCCCAAGCACAGTGCAAAACGGCGAATACGCCGGTCTTTCACTTGCAGATGCTCTAAAAAAAATGGATGGTGCAACCGGCGCACGCGCAGAATCCTTTGAATTTTTCCCTGTACTCATAAAGCTGATAGATGCCGCCGATTCGCTTTCCGTTCAGGTTCATCCCAGCGATAGCTACGCGCTGAAGCGCGAGGGCGAATATGGCAAAACCGAAATGTGGGTTGTGCTTGAGGCCGAGCCGGACGCTTATCTATATTACGGCTTTGAAAGACAAACCTCCCGCGAGGAGGTGGCGGCGCACATTGCCAATGGCACGCTCACCGATATCCTGCACAAAGAACCTGTTAAAAAAGGTGATTGCATGTTTATCGCCGCTGGTACTGTGCATGCTATAGGCAAGGGATTGCTGATTGCGGAAATACAGCAAAACTCAAACCTAACATATCGTGTTTACGATTTCGGCCGGACAGACGCTAATGGCAAGCCGCGCGAGCTGCATATAGAAAAGGCACTCGAGGTTATGAGTTTCGGACCGGCCATTCAGCCCGCAGTCTTGGGCGAAAGGCTGGCCTCATGTGAATATTTCACAGTTCTACGCAAGCGCTATGAGGGCATACTCACCATAACTACACACCCCGACAGCTTTACGGCTTTACTCTGCCTTGAGGGCAGCGGCCAGATAAACGGTACAGCTTTTTCAAAGGGTGATTGTTTATTTATCCCTGCCGGAACAGCCCCCTGCAAAATCACAGGACAATGCGAATTTTTAGAAGTTTTTGTATAATGCAGCGTTTTGTCGGCGTTTTTTGAACCATTTGATGTTTTTTTATAATAAAAAAGGTTTAACGACATATTTTAACAAAAACACTTGAAAAGCGCCAGCCAAAGGTGTATTATATTCTTTAATACACTACGATAAAAATTTAAAGTCAGGGAGGTTAAAATATGCTTAACACTAAAGCGGAAGAGAAATTTTTAAAAGAGGGTCTGACATTTGACGATGTGCTGCTTTTACCAGCCAAATCAGACATTCTGCCCAAGGATGCGTCGCTTAAGGCCACCCTGTCTAAAAACATTAGCCTCAATATTCCTCTAATGACAGCGGCCATGGACACTGTTACCGAGGCGCGCATGGCCATTGCTATAGCGCGTGAGGGAGGCATGGGCGTTATTCACAAAAACATGTCACTTGAAGATCAGGCCGAAGAGGTCGACAAGGTGAAACGCAGTGAAAATGGTGTTATTGTTAACCCGTTTTTTCTTTCACCCCAGCATTTTGTAACAGATGCTAACGAGCTGATGGGTAAATACAAAATTTCGGGCGTACCGATATGTGAAAACGGCAAGCTTGTAGGCATTCTCACAAACCGTGACCTACGCTTTATGGAAGATTTTAATATTCCCATTTCGGGCGTTATGACCCATGAAAATCTTGTCACCGCACCCGTTGGTACAACGCTAGTTGAGGCTCAGGAAATTCTGTGCCGGCACAAAATCGAAAAGCTGCCCATCGTTGACAAAAAAGGCTATCTTAAAGGGCTCATTACAATTAAAGATATTGAAAAGGCCGTGCGCTATCCAAATTCAGCCAGAGACGAAAGCGGCAGATTGCTCTGTGCGGCTGCTCTTGGCGTAACGCCGGACATTCTGGAGCGCGCCGCCGAGCTGGCGCATGCTCAAGTTGACGCGTTTATTCTCGATAGTGCCCACGGACATAGTCAAAATATTATTGATGCCGTTCGACATGTAAAGGCAAAATTCCCGGATATCACACTTGTGGCCGGAAACGTTGCAACGGCGCGCGCAGCCGAAGAGCTGATAGAAGCTGGCGCGGATACAATAAAGGTTGGCATAGGCCCCGGATCAATATGCACAACGCGCGTTGTCGCCGGTATAGGCGTTCCGCAGGTAACGGCGATTTATGATGTGGCTTGCATAGCAGCCAAGGCTGGCGTTTCGGTTGTTGGCGACGGCGGCATAAAATATTCAGGCGACATTGTCAAGGCGTTGGCAGCCGGCGCAAATGTTATTATGATTGGCTCGCTGTTTGCCGGCTGTGATGAATCGCCCGGAGACACCGAAATATTCCAGGGCCGCAGCTTTAAGGTATACCGCGGTATGGGCTCGATAGCCTCAATGAACCGCGGAAGCCGCGACCGTTATTTTCAGGAGGACAACAAAAAGTTGGTGCCCGAAGGGGTTGAGGGCCGTGTGCCTTCACGCGGACCGCTGTCTGATACGGTGTTTCAGCTTATGGGAGGCCTGCGCGCCGGCATGGGCTATTGCGGCTGCAAAACGCTGGACGAACTTCAGGCTAATGCCCAATTTGTCCGCATAACGGGCGCAGGGCTGAAAGAAAGTCATCCTCATGACATCTACATCACGAAGGAATCACCCAATTACAGCGGAAGCTTCAGCAACACATAAAAAAACGCAGTCGGCCGAAAAG
>JGI994J12354_10001926_pt1 | contig 20751 bp, 24 predicted proteins | sample IntmicLarv3ML3BL_FD_12354 | JGI IMG/M metagenome (IMG submission 12354) | reverse complement strand
TGCCCAATGTACATTTTTTGCTATGTCTATTCCCACAATTACATCTGTGTTTTCAATAGCATCAAATTTTGAATTTTGTGAATTTGTCATAATTTTTACCTCCAATATTTAATTTCATAGACTTTTGAACTTGTGTCTATATTGAAATTATATATCTGGGGGTATTTTGTTGTCAAAGTTCATTTTTTCATTTTAACAGGATGCTTTCTCTCAATTGAGGAGTAGAACTTTATACTTTTACTTTATAGTGACATAAACACAGCTACAAATAAAGGAAATATAGATAAAGACACAATGTTTTTGTAAGTTTAAATAAAAACTTAAGTAAAAAGCTTGCAATTATAGTAAAAATTGGCTATAATATAACAAGAAACATAAAGAGTAAGAAGAGTGGGAGCAAATTCCACTCTTAATTATTGCAATTTTATAAGGAGGAAATTTTGGCAAATATAGAAGAAAAGGTAGAAAAATTAATTAAAGAAAAAGTAGAAAATATTGGTTATGAACTTTATGATGTAGAATATGCAAAAGAAGGAAAAGAATATTTTTTAAGAGTTTTCATTAATAAACCAGAGGGAATTAATTTATCAGACTGTGAAAAGGTAAATAATGAAATTGATGAAATATTAGACACAGCAGATTATATAAAAGAACAATACTTTTTAGAAGTATCATCCACACGGAGTTGAAAAAACAATTAGAAAAGATAGACATTTAGAACAACACATAGGTGAAGAAATACATATAAAATTATTCAAAAAAGATGAACAAGGAAATAAAGAATATCAAGGAATATTAAAAAGCTTTAATAAAGAAGAAATTTCAATAGAAGAAATAAAAATTGAAAGAAAAAATATAGCACAAATGAAAACAATATATAATTGGTAAAGGGAGGAATTAGAAAATGAAAAATCAAGCAATAGACAATAAAGAATTAATATTGGCATTAGAAGAATTAGAAAAAGAGAAAGGAATCAAGAAAGAATATTTACTAGAAGCAATGGAAGTAGCATTAGTAACAGCATATAAAAGAAATTTTGATTCACTTGAAAATGTAAGAATAGAAATGGATAGACAAACAGGAGCCACACATGTTTATTCTATAAGAGAAATAATGGAAAATGCAAATGATGAAGATACAGAAATTAGTACAGAAGAAGCAAAAAAAATAAATCCTGATTTAAAAGAAGGAGATTTTGTTGAAATTGAAATTATACCAAGAGATTTTGGAAGGATTGCAGCACAAACAGCAAAACAAGTTATAATCCAAAAATTAAGAGAAGCTGAAAGAGATATAATATTTACAGAATTTAATGATAGAAAAGGTGAAATAGTTTCAGGATTAATACAAAAAGCAGATAGAAATATAGTGGTTATGGATTTAGGAAAATTAGAAGGTATTATGCCAACAAAAGAACAAATTCCAACAGAAAGCTATAATTTAAATGACAAAATAAAAGGATATGTAATAGATGTTGAAAGAGGAGCAAAAGGAGCACCACAAGTTATTGTAACTAGAAGTCATCCGGATTTTGTTAGAAAACTACTAGAATTTGAAATACCTGAAATATATGAAGGAGTAATTGAAATAAAAAGTGTTTCGAGAGACCCTGGATATAGAAGTAAAGTAGCAGTGTATTCACCAGATGAAAATATCGATCCAGTAGGTTCATGTGTTGGACAAAAAGGTGTAAGAATTCAAAATATAATTAGAGAATTAAATGGAGAAAAAATAGATGTTATTGAATGGAATGAAGACCCATCAATATTTATTTCTTCAAGTCTATTACCTGCTAAAATATTAGCAGTGGATATAAAAGAAGAAGAAAAATTTGCACAAGTAATTGTACCAGATGACCAATTATCATTAGCAATAGGAAAAGCTGGTCAAAATGCAAGATTAGCTGCAAGACTTACTAATTGGAAAATTGATATAAAATCAGAAACACAATTTAGAGAAATGATAGAAAATGCACAAAACGAGACAGAAGAAATAGAAGAAAAAATAGAAGAAGAAACAGAATAAAATAAAAATCCAAACATACAATAAAAGGAGGACAAAGCATGCAAAGACAGCCACAAAGAACATGTATGGGATGTAATGAAAAAAAAGAAAAAAAAGATTTGAAGAGAATTGTTAAAGATAAAGATGGTAATATAAGCATTGATGAAACTTTCAAACTAGATGGAAGAGGTGCATATATATGTAATAATATTAAATGCTTAGAAAAAACAATTAAATCAAAACGATTACAAAAATCAATAGGTACAGTAGTACCAGAAGAAATTTATGAAAATTTAAGAGGTGTAGTTCTTGATAAATAAAAAAATATTAGGGTTAATTGGATTATCAGCAAGAGCAAGAAGAGTTTGTTTTGGGGCTGATAGTGTGGAAATGCAAATAAAAAAAAGAAAAGTATATATTCTTATAATATCCAAAGAAGCTTCAAACAGAACAAAAGAAAAGTTTATGAATTTAAGTAAAGAATATGATATACCTGTTATAATAGCAGGAGAAATTGATGAGCTTAGTAAAGCTATTGGAAAATCAAATAAAGCTGTGATAGGTATAGAAGATAGAAATTTATCAAAAGAGATAAAAAAAATAAGTGATGGGGGTGAGGTTATTGGGTAAGATAAAATTACATGAAATAGCTAAGAAGTTAGGTCTAGCCAGTAAAGAAGTAGTAGAGGTAGCAAATAAATTAGGTATTGAAGCAAAAAGTCATTTAAGTGGAATAGATGAAAAAGATGCAAAAAAAGTAGAAGAAACTTTATTAAAAAAAGAAAAGGAAGTAAAAGTGGGAAAAGAAAAAACAGATATAAAAGAAGATAAAAAGAAAGAAGCTAAAAAAGAAGAAAAAGCACCTGTTATAATTAGAAGAGAAGTTATTATATCTGAAGAAGAGCAGGGAACAAAAAAACAAGAAGTTAAAAAAGAAGAAAAGAAAAATAAAGTAGGTTTCGTAGAAAGAAATCAAACAAATAGTGATTATAACATTGTTTATCGTAACAAACCAAATAAGCCAATGACAGTTAGTGAGTTATTTGGTCTTAAAAAAGATTCTCAAAAACAAGAAGAAATAGTAGAGGAAAAAGAAATAGTTAAAGAAGAAAAAATAGAAAAGCCAGAAAAATCAGAAAAACCAAAACAAGAAGAAGTAGTAGAAAAAGAAGTAGATTCTAAAAAGATTGTTACACAAAAAGAAGAAAATACAAATAATTATAATAATACAAATAACCAAAATAGTAATAGGTCAAATGAAGGATATAATAATAGACCAAATAATAATTATAATAACCAAACTGGAAATAGACAAGGTGGATATAATAACAGACCAAACAACAATTTTAATAATCAAAATGACAACAGACAAGGTGGATATAATAACAGGCCAAACAACAATTATAATAACCAAACTGGAAATAGACAAGGTGGATATAATAACAGACCAAACAACAATTTTAATAATCAAAATGATAATAGACAAGGTGGATACAATAACAGACCAAACAACAATTATAACAACCAAAATGATAATAGACAAGGTGGATATAATAACAGACCAAACAACAATTATAACAATCAAAATGATAATAGACAAGGCGGATATAATAACAGACCAAACAACAATTATAACAATCAAAATGATAATAGACAAGGCGGATATAATAATAGGCCAAATAATAATTTTAACAGAAACAATAACACAAATCAAAGGTTTGGTAATAAACAACAAGGAGAAAAAGGACTAGAAAAGGATATTAAAAATATTATATCATCAGACATAGTTGAAAAAGAAAATGTAAGAGAATACAATAGAGGAATAGATAAACAAAAATCAAACAAATTAGATGAAAATAAAGCGAAAAAATCAAAAACAAGAAAAGATACAGGTTATAGTGAATTTGATGAAGGTAAACTAAAAACATTAAAACAAACAAATAGTTTATCAAACATGTTTAATGACCAAGAAGGTGGAATGCTTGATTATTATGATTTATCATCAAATCGTGGAAGAAAAAATAAAAGAAGAAGAAATCAAGATGAAAAACCTAAGCAAAAACAAAAAATATTTGAATTAACAGAAATTGAAATACCAGAAAGTGTAACAGTAAAAACATTTGCTGCTGAAATCAAAAAAACAACATCTGATGTTATTAAAAAGTTGTTAGGATTTGGAATTATGGCAACAATAAATAATGATATTGATTTTGATACAGCATTTTTAATAGCACAAGAATTTGGAATTACAGCTACTAAAAAAGTAGTAGAAACAGAAGAAGATATATTATTTGATGATTCAGAAGATAAAGAAGAAGAATTAACAACAAGACCACCAGTAATAGTAGTTATGGGGCATGTTGATCATGGTAAAACTTCACTTTTAGATGCTGTTAGAAAAACAAATGTAATAGAAGGTGAAGCAGGAGGAATTACACAAACAATTGGTGCATATAAAGTAAAAATAAATAATAAGGAAATCACATTCTTAGATACACCAGGACATGAAGCTTTTACTTCTATGAGATCAAGAGGAGCTAAAATTACAGATATTGCAATACTAGTAGTAGCTGCAAATGATGGAGTAAAACCACAAACAATAGAAGCAATAAATCATGCTAAATCAGCTGGAATTCCAATTATTGTAGCAGTTAATAAAATGGACTTACCAGATAGTAATATAGAAAAAGTAAAACAAGAATTAATGGCATATGAATTAGTACCTGAAGAATGGGGAGGAGAAACAATTTATGTCCCAATCTCAGCTAAGAAAAATGAAAATATTGATCAATTGTTAGAAATGGTATTACTACAAGCAGAAGTATTAGAATTAAAAGTTAATCCTAAAAAACAAGCAAAAGGAACTGTAATTGAAGCAAGACTTGATAAAAATAGAGGAGCAATTGCAACAATGCTTATACAAAGAGGTTCATTAGATGTAGGTGATACAATTGTTGTTGGTTCATCAATTGGTAGAATCAGAAATATGAAAGATGATAAAGGAAAAAGTGTAAAAACAGCAGGACCTTCAACTCCAGTTGAAATCATGGGATTAACAGAAGTACCAGAAGGCGGAGATACATTTTATGAAGTTAAAAATGAAAAAATGGCAAAACATCTAATAGAAAGAAGAAAACATCAAGCAAGAGAAAAAGCAATAAATAGCCATACTAAAGTAACACTTGACAATTTATTTAGTCAAATGGAAGAAGGAAAATTAAAAGTATTAAATCTTTTAGTAAAAGCAGATGTTCAAGGTTCTGTGGAAGCTGTAAAACAGTCATTAGAAAAATTGTCTAATGAAGAAGTTAGGGTAAAAGTAATTCATGCAGGAGCAGGAGCAGTTAATCAATCAGATGTAACACTTGCTAAAGTTTCTAATGCAATTATTATAGCATTTAATGTAAGACCTGATAATATGGCTCGAGAAATAGCAGAAAAAGAAGAAGTTGAAATAAAACAATATTCAATTATATATCAAGCAATAGAAGATGTAGAATCTGCAATGAAAGGTATGCTTGATCCTGAATTTAAAGAAAAAGTAATAGGAAATGCAGAAGTAAGACAAATATTTAAAATTTCAAATGTTGGAACAATAGCAGGAGCATTTGTATTACAAGGAAAAGTAGAAAGAAATGCAGGAATTAGAGTAATTCGTGAAAATGTAGTAATACATGATGGGAAATTATGTACTTTAAAAAGATTTAAAGATGAAGCAAAAGAAGTATCTAAAGGATTTGAATGTGGTATTCAAATTGAAGGATATGATGATATCAAAGAAGGAGATATTGTTGAAGTATATGTTATGGAAGAAATTAAGAGATAATGTCTTTAGCCCAAGACATTTCTCTAACTTCTAAAAAGGGGAAATATGGATAATAGTAGAAAAACAACAGAAGAATTTTTAGAAAGAATTAAAGTTATTACAAGTGATAAAAATATTCCACATGATAAACAATCAAGTGAAGAAAGACAAAAACAATATGAAGAAACTCTTGAAATGTTTAAAAAAACAGTTCCTCCAAGGAGTAATAAACAAGTTCAAAAAAGCAAACCAAATATTACGGAAAAAACAAATAGAGAACAGATATATGATGCGATGAATGCAGTAGCTAAAAAAACAGAAGAAAATGAAAGATAGGAGATGAGAAATTATGCCAGAAAATCAAACAAGAATGAACCGTATTAATGAAGAATACAGAAAAGAAATAAGTAATGTGATTAGTTATGATTTGAAAAATACAGCAGTTACAGGATTAATTTCAGTAACTAAGGTAAAAGTGACTAATGATTTGAAATTTGCCAAAGTATATGTAAGTATATTAAATTCAAAAAATATAAAAGATACTTTAGCAGGTCTTAAAAAATCTTCAGGATTTATCAGAACAGAATTAGCTAAAAGAGTTAATTTAAGAAATACACCAGAACTAATATTTGAATTAGATGAATCAATTGAATATGGAGCAAAAATAGATACAATTTTAAAAGAAATTATGCCAAAAAGAGAAAAAAATGTTGAAGGGAATGAATAACTATGACATTAGATGACATTTTAGAAGAAGTAAAAAAAGCAAAAACAATTGTAATTCTTACACATGAATCACCAGATGGTGATGCAATAGGTAGTAGTTTAGCAGTAAAATTAATGGTAGAGCAACTAGGTAAAAAAGCAGATGTTATAATACCAGAATATTCAAGATTGTTTAACTTTATGCCATCAGTAGAAGAGATAAAAGAAGAATCGGATATTAAAGATTATGATTTAGCAATTTCAGTAGATTGTGGTACATTAAAAAGACTTGCTAAGAGTGAGTATTATGAAAAAGCAAAAAAAACAATTAATATAGATCATCATGGAAATAATACTATGTATGGAGATTTAAACTATGTAAATCCAGTATCTCCAGCATGTGCAGAAGTATTAGCTCGGAATGTTTGGATATTTTGAAATAGACATTACAAAAGATATTGGGACATGTCTAATAACAGGTATTATAACAGACACAGGAGGGTTTAGATATCAAGGGATAAATCCAGAAACATTTGAGTTTACAGCAGATTTAATCAGAGCAGGAGTAAATGTTCCAGAGATTTATAAAAAAACATTAGGAACAAAAACAAAAGCTAATTTTGAATTATCTAGAATTGTTATCAAAAGAATGGAAATGTTAGAAAATGAAAAAGTAACTTTTACTCATATTAATTCAGAAGATGAGAAAGAAGCAGGAGCAGAGCCTGGTGATCATGAAGGGTTAGTAAATATTGGTTTAGATATTGAAGGTGTAGAAGTTTCTATTTTCATAAGACAAAAAGCAGGAGAAGAAGCATATAAAGTATCACTAAGATCAAAAGATTATGTGAATGTATCAGATATTTGTTTAATGTTTGGTGGTGGAGGTCATACAAGAGCTGCTGGAGCATTGGTAAAAGGATCAGTAGAAGAAGTAAAAGAAAAGGTTATGAAAGAAATAAGAAAAGTATTAAAATAGAAAAAAGAGTATATAAAAGTGAGGAAATCAGTTTAAAATGTACCCAATGGAATAGACACTGAAAAAAAAGAGTGTCTTCCCATTTGAACTGCCCCCAAAAAGTTAGACACTTTTTGATTAAGTTTATATTAGGCTACTAATTGGGAATGAATTCTGTAATTTACAGGGTTCATTCCTTTTAGTTTCCTTTTATTATTGTATCAATTGTAAAATCTTCTGTATCACTGGTAATATTTAAATTACTAATTAATCTGCTTTTTCATCTAATCTCTTCTTGATTTTTTGTTTTAATTCTCTACTATTTTTTATCATTCTTCTCTCCTCTATTACCATTATTTTTATTTGAGAATATTTTAACACAAAACCCACCGAAAAAAATTACACCCCTTTTCAAAAATCAAATTGACTTATACATATTATTTAAGTATAATTATTTAAGCATAATTAAAAAGAATTAAGGAAAGAGAAAAATATATTTAAAAAGAATAACTAACTTATATGGGAATTAGATATATTGAGGTTTAAAAAATGAATGGAATAATTATAATAAATAAGCACAAAGAATGTACATCACATGATATTGTATATAAAGTAAAGAAAATAGTAAATGAAAAAGTAGGTCATACTGGAACATTAGACCCAATGGCAACAGGGGTTTTACCAATACTAATTGGAAAAGGTACTCAAGTTTCAAAATATTTGATAAATCATAATAAAACATATATTGTACAATTGCAACTGGGGAAGAGAACAGACACTATGGATTGTGAAGGAAATATAATAGAAGAAAAAGAAGTAGAAAAGGAAATATTTGAAAAATCTAATGTTGAAAAAATATTAAAAAGTTTTATAGGGAAACAAGAACAAATTCCACCAATTTATTCAGCTATAAAAGTAAATGGAAAAAAACTTTATGAATATGCAAGAAATGGTCAAACAGTAGAAATTAAAGCAAGAAGTATTGAAATATATGAAATAAAATTAATTAAAATAGATGAAGAAAATGCCAAGATAGAATTTGAAGTTAGTTCTTCAAAAGGTACATATATTAGAAGTTTATGTGAAGATATAGCAAAAGCCTTAGGAACAATTCGGATATATGTCAAATTTAAACAGAACTAAAGTGGGAGAATTTTCTATAGAAAATAGCATTAAAATAGATGAATTAAAAGAAAATATAGCTAATATAGAGTTTATGGAAAAATATTTTATATCATTAGAAGAATTATTTAAAGAAAATACAGAAATAGAATTAGATAAAAGAACATTAGAATTATTTTTAAATGGTGTAAAATTAACTAAAAAATATGAAAATGGAATATATAAAATATATAATGAAAAAAAATTTATTGGAATTGGTATAGTAAAAGATAATTTATTAAAAAGAGATATTGTTGTAATATAAAAATAAAAGAATATATTAAAAACTACTTTCATATATTTAAAAATATAAGTATAAAGGAGTGGTTTTTTTGTATTATATTCAAGAAATAGACAAGTTAAGTAAAATATACAAAATATTAAATAATGTAAAATTAGAACAAGATAAAATAATATTACCAGTAAATGAAGAAGAAATAAATGAAGAAAAGACAGAAAAATTAGTTAAAAAAACAATAAAAATTTTAAATAAAACAAATTGTAATAAGATAGTAATTAGTAAAAAAATTCAAAAACAAGAAAAATATGTGAATTTGTTACATAGTTATAAAATCGACATAGTTGATGGAAATTGGCTATTTTCAGTATTATCTTTAAAAGCTTTGGAAAATATTATAGAAAAAAGAAATATGAAAAAAGAAGAAATACAAATATCTATATTAGTTAATGATATAAGTGAGATAACATTAATTAATATAAAAAAAATAATAAAAAAATATAAAAAAGTAAATATTGTAACTAATCATATAGAAAAATTTAAGAAAATAGAAAAGCAAATATTAGAAGAATATGGAATTATGATAACAGTTACAAATAACAAAAGGAAAAGTTTATCAAAATCACAAATCATTTTAAATGTTGATTTTCCAACAGAATTATTAGGTAAATATAATATATATGAAAAAGCAGTTATTGTTAATTTAAGAGGTAATGTAAAAATAGAAAATAAAAGATTTAATGGAATTAATATAAATGATTATGAAATAGTATTTAATAATGAAGAAGAATTTGACTATAGTAAAGAGGGAAAATATAAAGTAAAAGAAATATATGAATCTAAAACATACAAAAACCAACCATATAGTGAGATTATGAAAAAGATAAAAAGGGATAAAGTCGAAATTTTGGCATTGTATGGAAATAATATAGTTTTATAATAAAGTAAAAAAGAGCAGAACTAAATATTTTCAAATTCAATAGATAAGTAGAGTAATTTAAAGAAAATACTCTACTTTGTTTGATTGCACTAAAAATAAAAAAACAATATTGACAAAACAATATTATATGACGTATAATATTGTAAAAGAAATAAAAAGGAGGGATAAAATGGTATTTCAAATTGGAAAAGTATTGCTAGATGCATGTGTTTTATCACAACTAGCAAAAGAAGATACATATGGTTATGTTTTAACACAAAATATGAAAGAAATTATTCAGATTTCAGAATCTACTCTTTATCCAGTTTTAAGAAGATTGCAAAAGGATGAGTTTTTAACTACTTATGATAAATCATTTCAAGGAAGAAACAGGAGGTATTACAAAATAACAAAACTAGGAAAAGAGAAATTGGAAGAATATAAGGAAGATTGGATAGAGTTCAAAGAAAAATTGGACAAAATTTTGGGAAAGGAAAATGAGAAATATGAATAAAGAAGAATATATTAAAGGATTGAAAGAAAGATTGCATAAATTACCAAAAGAAGAAGTAGAACATGCCATTACATATTATGAAGAATATTTTGATGAAGGAGGTAATGAAAATGAAGAAAAAGTAATAGAAGAATTAGGAAGTGTTGCTGAGGTAGCTAGCCAAATAATTGCAAATTTTGCAATTAAAGGAGCAGATGATAAAGATAAATCTTCTAAAAAAGGACTATCTATGATATGGATTGTAATTCTTGCGATTATAGCATCACCAATAGCTTTACCATTAGCCTTAACAGTAGTGGTTTTAATAGTTACATTAATAATTACACTAATTATATTTATCTTGTCACTTTATATAATTGGAATTTCTTTGATATTTAGTGGTATTATAAATATGATATCAGGAATAGTCATGATTTTTGAACATATACAAACTGCAATTTTCTTAATAGGTTGTGCTTTGTTTTCATTAGGAACAGGTGCCACTATATTTATTGGAAGCATTAAATTATCTGGAAAATGTTTTTCAAAATTAGCAGGTAAAATGGGAAAATTTCTATTAAGGAGGAGTAAGAATGATGAAAATTTATAAAAAAATATGGATTTTAATTATATTATCTATAGTAATTGGAATAGTTCTTATGGCTATAGGGTATGTATCAGGATCTAAAGGAACATATATAGATATTGCAGGAGTTCATATATATGATGATACAAAACAAATTATAGAAGAAAAAAAATTAGAAGAAATAACTAAAATTGATATAAATGTTGATTGGTATAATATTAGTATAGAAGAAGGTAAAGATTATGGGCTAGAAATAGTATGTTATGGAGAAAAAAATCAAATTGATTGGAAACTAAAGGATGGAAAACTAACAATCAATGAAGAAAAATATGAAACTAAAGTGAGGATTTTTAATATAGGTAGATTAAATTGGAATAAAAAGCCAGAGATTAAAATATATCTTCCAAAAGAAGCAGTCCTAAATCATGTTATACTAAATGTAGAGAGTGGAAAAATAGAAATATCAGACAAAGTAATAGAAGATTTGAAAATTAATAATGAATTTGGAAATGTAGTAATAAATAATTTAGAGTCAAATAAAGTAGATATAGAGATAAATAGTGGGAACTTTTTAGGAAAAAACATTATATCAAATGAAATGAATATTGAAACTGATTTTGGAAATGTGACAATAGAAAATGGAAAAAACGATAAAATGTATTTAAAGTTAGAATCAGGGAATGTTAAATTAACAAATATAGAGACAGAAAATTTGAAAGTAGAAACTGATTTTGGTAAAATGATTACTGAAAATATAAAAGTAGTAAATAGTAATATAGCAACAAATAGTGGAAATATTGTATTAGATGGAGACATTAATGGAAATACAATAATTAATTCGGAATTTGGAAATATAACTATAAATACAAGAAAAGAAGAAAAATATTACACACTAGATATAGATACAAACTTTGGAAAAATAGTAATAAATAAAGAAAAACTAAAAAAATCTGATATATATATAACTAATGAAATTTCAAATCAATTAATGAAAATAACTGCAGATAGTGGAAATATTAATTTGAATTTTGATAAATAAAGAGGTTGGGAAAAAAATAATAATTAAAAAGAATAGTTTAAATAATACAGTCTATATAGAGTAGTCTGTATTATTTTGATTGTAAGCTTTTTTAGATAAATTTTATAAGTACTTATTTTTATAATTTTAGTAGGGATATTTTATATAATAAATCTACATAACTTCAAGTAAAATTATTGTGTAAATATTATAATTAATAATATAATGTAGTAAAAAATAAACACATAGGAGGAGAAGTTGAAAATGAACAAAGGGGAAAAAGGAATAACATTAATTGCACTGGTTATAGCAATAATAATACTTTTAATATTAGCAGGAGTATCTATATCAATGTTAACAGGGGAAAATGGAATATTAACTCAGGCAAATAATGCTAGGTTAAAAACTGAAGAAGCTAGAGAAGAGGAAGAAAGAAATTTAGAAGAAATAGGTGAATATTTAAGAGGATATGGATTGGGAAATGAGAATACAAGACCAAATGTACCAGAAGGAGCAATAGTATTAGAGGGGAATTTAGAAACTGGAATAGTAATAAAAGATATAAATAATAATGAGTGGGTATGGGTTGAAGTACCAAAGTCAATATTTACAGCAACATCAGATAAAGATTATCAAATAATAGAAAACGATATGATAGCATATGTGTCAGATTATAGAACAAGTTATACAGATACATGGATAAGTGGATTTGGGATAACACAAGAAGAATATAGAGAGTTAAAAGAAAAAATGCTTTCGAAAATATATAAAAACGGAGGATTTTGGATAAGTAGATATGAAGTAGGGACAGATACAATTAGGTTAAGTTCATCACAGGTATTATCAACACCAATAAGTCAGCAAGATGTGTATGTATATAATTATGTAACAGTGGGGCAAGCACAAACTTTAGCAAGTCAGATGAGTTCATCAGCAAGGCATACATCAAGTTTAATATTTGGAATTCAATGGGATTTGACAATGAAATATATAGAAAGTAAAGGTGTAAAAACACAAGCAGAATTAAATGCAAATAGTACAAGTTGGGGCAATTATTGGAATGCTAAATTTGATATAACAAGAGGTAAGTATTCAAGTAATAGTGGAGATGATTATACAAATGTAAATGGAACATATACAAAGGTAAATAATGTTAATATATTATTGACAACAGGAGCAACTAAAAGAAATGAAGCATTAAACATATATGATATTGCTGGAAATGTATTTGAATGGACTTTGGAATCAGATTCTGTTTCATATTCTGTTGTTAATGGTGGATATTACTACAACAATGGTAGTGGTCGTCCAGCATCGAATAGACATGGTCCAACAGTAGAAAACAGTACATATAATGTAGGATTTCGTGCGACATTAATGTAATATATAATAAAAATAATGGGAATATGAAGAAATATTACCAAGAAAGATGGAAACAAAAAAAGAGCTTATGCTCTTTTAACTTTTCCATCTTTTAAACATTTTGCACATACATAAATTCTTTTAGATTCACCATTTATATCAGCTTTTACTCTTCTTAAATTTGGTTTCCATGTACGAGAAGTTCTTTTACTTATATGAGAACGAGTAATACTTAATTTATTTCCCCAATGTGCTGTTTTATCACATGTTTCACATTTTGCCATTCTATATTGCACCTCCTAAAAATCTTAAATAAATTGACTATTTATAAGTCTAACATAAAAGAATGAAAAAAACAAGTATTTTTTCAAAAAATATAAAAAAATTCCTTGCAAAATAGGAAAAATGTGGTATAATATATGAGCTATTAGGAAAAAATGAAAGGAATTGAAAAAATAATGAATTGTAAAGTAGAAAAAACTAAAAATGCAAATGAAGTAAAATTAGAAATAACAGTAGAGAGCCAAAAATTTGAAGAAGCTATAAAAAAAGTATACTTTAAAAGTGCAAAATACTTTAATATACCAGGGTTTAGAAAAGGTAAAGCACCAATGCAAATAGTAGAAAAATATTATGGAAAAGAAATATTTTATGAAGATGCATTTAATGAAATAGCTGGAGATGTATTAGAAGAAGCAGTAAAAGAAAATAATTTAGATATTGTAAGCAGACCTGATATAGAAGTTGGACAAATAGAAAAAGGAAAAGATTTAATATTTACAGCAGTAATGCAAACAAAGCCAGAAGTGGAGCTTGGAAAATATAAAGGTATAGAAATTAAAAAAATAGAGTATAATGTAACAGATGAAGATATAGAAGAGGAATTAACTCATATGCAAGAACACAATAGCCGTGAAATCACAGTAGAAGATAGAGCAGTAGAAACAGGAGACATAGCAAAAATTGATTTTGAAGGATTTGTTGATGGAGTAGCATTTGATGGAGGATTTGCTGAAGGACATGACTTAGAAATAGGAAGTAACTCTTTTATTCCAGGATTTGAAGATCAAGTAGTTGGAATGAAAATAGAAGAAGAAAAAGATGTTATAGTAACATTTCCAGAAGAATATTTCTCAAAAGATTTAGCTGGAAAAGAAGCTACATTTAAAGTAAAAGTTCATGAAATCAAAAAAAGAGAATTACCAATATTAGATGATGAATTTGCAAAAGATGTTAGTGAATTTGATACATTAAAAGAATTAAAAGAAAGTGTAAAAGCTAAAAAAGAAAAAGAAAATGAAGAAAAAGTGAAATATGAAACACAAGAAGCAGTAATTAAAGCTGTTAGTGAAAATGTTAAAGTTGAAGTTCCAACAGGAATGATTGAGATGGAAACTGAAAATATGTTAAAAGATATGGAACAAAGATTATCTTATCAAGGAATGAAATTAGAACAATATTTACAAATAATAAATAAAACAGAAGAAGATATGCTAAAAGAATATGAACCTCAAGCAATTGAAGCAGTTAAATCAAGATTAGTAATAGAAGCAGTTATAAAAGCAGAAAAAATTGAAGCAACAGATGAAGAAATTGAAGAAAAATTAAAAGAAATGGCAAAAAGCTATGGAAAAGAAGAAGATGAAGAATTTATAAAAAACGAAAATGTAAAAAAATACATTAAAGAAGGATTAACTTCTGAAAAAGCTTTAGATTTTCTAGTGAAAAATGCTAAAATGAAATAAATGTAAAGGGGTTTGAGATAAAGAAAAAATTTAACTCAGAGTCCTTTAATTTATATTAGTAAAATTTTACAAAAAATATAAAAAAATATAAAAGTCTTGTTTATATATCAAAAAAATGATATATAATGAATATGATATGAAATAAGTAAGAAAAAGTTAGTACAAAATTTAAAAATTAACTAACTTAAAAATAAGGAGGAAAAATAATATGTTAGAAAAAAATAGTCTAGTACCATATGTTGTTGAACAAACAAGTAAAGGAGAAAGATCTTATGATATTTTTTCAAGATTATTAAAAGACAGAATAATATTTTTAGGAGAAGATGTTAATCCAACTACATCTAGTTTGATTATTGCACAATTATTATTCTTAGAATCAGAAGACCCAGATAAAGATATATATTTATACATTAACTCGCCAGGAGGTTCAATAACTGATGGAATGGGGATAATAGATACAATGAACTATATTAAATGCCCAGTATCAACAATTTGTATAGGAATGGCAGCTAGTATGGGAGCAGCACTTTTAGCAGCTGGAGAAAAAGGAAAAAGATTTGCAACACCTAATGCAGAAGTTATGATACATCAACCATTAATTGGTGGTCGTGGATTATCTGGTCAAACAACAGATATTAAAATTCACACAGACCATTTAGTAAAAACTAGAGAAAAATTAAATAAATTTTTAAGTGATAGAACAGGTCAAACAGTAGAAACTATTGCAATAGATACAGAAAGAGACAATTATATGACAGCTGAAAAAGCACTTGAATATGGAATAATTGATGGAATTATGGATAAAAGAAAATAAAAGAGCAAATGATAATTACAAGTGTAAAGAAGAGGAGAGAATATAAATGGCAAAAAATGAGACACCTAAAAGTGTTAGATGTTCTTTTTGTGGAAAAGCACAAGAAAGTGTAAAAAGAGTAGTAGCAGGACCTGGGGTATATATTTGTGATGAATGTGTAGAACTTTGTACATCTATTATAGAAGCCGAATTATATGCAGATGAAAAAGTGGGTTATGAATTAAATGAACTAAATAATATTCCAAGCCCAATGGAAATAAAAAAAGTATTAGATGAATATGTAATAGGTCAAGATGATGCTAAAAAAACATTATCTGTTGCAGTATATAATCACTATAAAAGAATAGCACATGAAGGTAATAAAAAAGGTACAAAAGATGATGTAGAAATACAAAAAAGTAATATATTGTTACTTGGACCTACAGGTTGTGGAAAAACATTACTAGCTAGAACATTAGCTAGAATACTAAATGTGCCATTTGCAATAGCAGATGCAACAACATTAACAGAGGCTGGATATGTAGGAGAAGATGTAGAAAATATACTACTTAAATTAATACAAGCAGCAGATGGTGATATTGAAAAAGCAGAAAAAGGTATTATATATATAGATGAGATTGATAAAATAACAAGAAAATCAGAAAATCCATCAATTACAAGAGATGTTAGTGGAGAAGGGGTACAACAAGCACTTCTTAAAATAATAGAAGGGTCAGTAGCATCAGTTCCACCACAAGGTGGAAGAAAACACCCAAATCAAGAACTAATTCAAATTAATACAGAAAATATATTAATTATATGTGGAGGAGCATTTGAAGGATTAGAAAGCATTATAAAAAATAGAACTGGTGAAAAAATGATTGGATTTGGAACACAAATCAAAACTCAAAGTGAAACTAATAAGTTTGAAGTATTTCAAGAATTATTACCACAAGATTTATTAAAATTTGGATTAATTCCAGAATTTATAGGAAGACTACCAATTGTTGCAACATTAAAAGATTTAGATAAAGATGCTCTAATTCAAATTTTAGTAGAACCTAAAAATTCACTAGTCAAACAATATAAAAAATTATTTGAAATAGATGGAGTAGAGTTAGAATTTGATAAAGAAGCTTTAGGAGAAATAGTAGAAAAAGCATTAGAAAGAAAAACAGGAGCAAGAGGACTTCGCTCTATAATCGAAGAAATTATGAGAGATATAATGTTTGAAATACCATCTAATCCAGATATAGTAAAATGTATAATTTCAAAAGAAACAGTACTTGAAAATAAAACACCAGAAATTGTAATAGATGAAGTAAAAGTAGCTCAAAATAAAAATACAAAGAAAAAAAGAGAAATACCAAAAGTTAGTAAAAAAGAAACTGCATAATTTAAAAATACCATTACAAGTAAAATTAAGTACTTAGTAATGGTGTTTTTTTAAGAGAAAAATAAACATCAATATTATATAAAATAAGAATATTTTCATATAATAGCGAATATAAGACATACAGTAATAAATATACTTAAGTATGAATAATGGAAGGGAGATATTTATGAGAGTTATATGTCTTAAAAAGAAAAATTTAGTAAAGATGACTACTATTATTGTATTTGTACTAGCTATTAGTGTTTTTACAAAAACATTTAGTATGGAGCATTATTATAATGTAGATTTTGCAACTCGGGTTAGTAACAGTAGATAAATTAAATGTAAGAAGTGGTCCTGGAACTCATTATCCAGTAATTACAACAGTTAGCAAAAATGAATATGTTAGAGTTTTTGCAGGAATTGGAAATTGGTATGTAGTGCAAGTAGAAGGTAATTATGTAGGAGTAGTTAGTAGTCAGTATATAAGACCTATTAATAGTAATAGTAATCAAATTACACAAAATAATCAAAGTAATCAAAATCAAAATACTACAAATCAAAATACAGGTAGTACTACACAAAATATGGCAAACATGAATGCAGATGAAAAAGAAGTATTTGATTTAATTAATCAACAAAGGAAAAATAATGGATTAAGTGAGTTAAAAAATGATAATGAAATTTTGGCAATGGTGAGAATAAAAGCAGAAGATATGGTTAAAAACAATTATTTTTCACATCAATCACCAACTTATGGTTCACCATTTGATATGCTAAAAAGTTTTAAGATTTCATATAAATCAGCTGGAGAAAATATAGCAGCTAATTCAAGTAATAGTGCAGCTGTCACAGCTTGGATGAATTCATCAGGACATAAAGCAAATATATTAAATAGTAGTTTTAATTATACAGGAATTGGAGTAGTAAGTAGTCCAAGATATGGAAAAATGTATGTACAAATTTTTGTTGGTAGGTAAAAAAATTAGACTTTTACATATAAAAGGAATAAGGGGTTTAAAAAAAATAAGTTATAAAAAGATAAAAAACATAACATTTTGAAAATATTTCAAATTAGTCATGTTTTTTATTATAACAACTATTTAGAAAAAAATCGAAATAGCTATTGTATTTTTAATAAAAATATAATACAATCTATTTAGAAAACAATCTAAATAGAAGGGAGATAATTAAATGGGAATGTCAGAAACTTTAAAAGCAATATCAGACCCAGTTAGAAGAGATATACTTGAAATGTTAAGACAAGGGAAAAAATCAGCTGGAGAAATAGCTAATCATTTTAACTTAACAAATGCAACAGTATCATATCATTTATCCCAGTTAAAAAAAGCAGAGCTAATTAATGAAGAAAAGTATAAAAACTTTATTTATTATGAATTAAATGTATCTGTTTTTGAAGAAGTTTTAGTTTGGATATATAAATTAGGAGGAGAAAAAGATGAAAAAGATGAAAAAGATGAAAAAAATGAAAAAAATTAAATGGAAGATAATAATAATAACCACTATTTTAAGCTTATTACCAATTTTATTAGGAATAATATTTTATGACCAATTACCAGAGCAAATGGCAGTGCATTTTGATGTAAACAATAATCCTGATAGATTTGCAAGTAAAGATTTTGCTATATTTTACTTACCAATAATTATGGCTTTTGTACAACTATTTATGTGTATAGTAACAGATATTACTACAAAGAATAATGTTAAAAGTCAAAAAATAGAGATAGTGGTTAAGTCAATAATACCAATAGTTACAATTCTAATTTATACAATTACAATATTAACAAGTCTTGGAAAAGATATTGATATTAGAAAAGTTGTATGTTTTGTATTAGGAATTTTATTCATATTGATTGGAAATTACATGCCTAAAATATCATTAACAGGTTCTATGCAAATTAGACCTAAAATATTAATGAAAGATGAAAAGATAGCAAGAAATGTATTAAGAGTTACAGGATATTCATTTGCAATAGTAGGAATATTACTAACAATTAGTATATTGTTTCCCACAGTTATTTCTATTATAGTAATTGGACTAATAATATTAGTAGCTGTAATTCAATCAATATATTTGATGTATTTAACAATTAAAGCTATGAAAAAATAGGTAGAAAAAATTATATAAATGTTAAAATAAATAAAAATTAGAAATTGATATTTGACCACCTATACTAATTGAATAATATGGTAATTTAGATATATAATAAAATCATTATTAATTTAAGAAAGAAGGTAGAACTAATGAAGCTAACAGGATTAAAAATAGGTGATAAAATTTCAAAACTACCAATTATCCAAGGAGGAATGGGAGTTGGAGTTTCTCTACATAAATTAGCAGGAAATGTATCAAAAGAAGGTGGAATTGGAATTATATCAACAGCAGATATTGGATATAAATCAGAAGAATTTGAAAAAAATCCATTACAAGCAAATTTAAAAGCAATAGATGAAGAAATAAAAAAAGCAAGAGAAATATCTCCAGATGGAATACTTGGGGTTAATATAATGGTTGCTATGAATAACTATGCAGAAGTTGCAAGAGAATGTGTAAAAAAAGGAATTGATTTAATTATTTCAGGGGCAGGTCTACCAAAAGAATTGCCTGAGTTTGTAAAGGGAACTAAAACTAAAATAGCCCCTATAATTTCATCTGTTAAGGGAGCTAAGTTAATATCTAAATTGTGGATATCAAAACATAACTATGTTCCAGATATGATTGTAATAGAAGGTCCAGAAGCAGGAGGGCATTTAGGATATAAATTAGAAGAATTAGAAAATGAAGAAAATAAACCATCATTAGAACAAATTACAAAAGAAGTTGTAGAGGAAGTTAAAAAATTAGAAGAAGAAACAGGAAAAGAAATTCCTGTAGTAGTTGCAGGAGGAATATTTAGCGGATTTGATATTGCAAAATTTATAAAACTTGGAGCAAAAGGTGTTCAAATGGCAACTAGATTTGTAGCAACAAAAGAGTGTGATGCTTCAGAAGAATTTAAAAACGCATATGTAAATGCTAAAAAAGAAGATGTCAAAATTATAAAAAGTCCAGTAGGAATGCCAGGAAGAGCAATAAGAAATGATTTTATAAAAACAGTAGAAACAGGAAAAGAAAAGATTACAAAATGCTATAAATGTATTAGAACTTGTGATGTGACAAAAACACCATATTGTATAACAAAAGCATTAATTAATTCTGTAAAAGGAAATATAAATGAAGGACTTATATTTTGTGGAAGTAATGTAGATAAAATAAAAGAAATCATAACAGTACATGAATTGATGAATATATTAATGCAAGAAACAAAAATGGGATTAGAAAATTAGAAAAATAATATTTAAAGAGTTATACTTTTTTTAAGGTATAGCTTTTTAAATATTATATAAGTTTATTTATATATTTATCTAAGATTGCAATAAAAGTTTTCTAAAATGAAACTTTGTTTCAAAAGTTCAAAAAAACTATGTCAATCATTTTGGAAAATGTCTTAAAATATTTTAAACATTAGCACTAACTTTTTTGAATTAAATTAGTGCTAAGTTTTAATTAAGAAACCTTTTCTAACT
>JGI994J12354_10001925_pt1 | contig 20758 bp, 22 predicted proteins | sample IntmicLarv3ML3BL_FD_12354 | JGI IMG/M metagenome (IMG submission 12354) | reverse complement strand
GATTTTGACACATGGGAATTGGGATATGTTTTTAATGCCGATTTTTTAGGCAATGGTTATGCTACAGAAGCGGCAGATGCTGTGGTTAATAGTGTTTTCGAAAATCATCAAGCCCGGCGAGTTATCGCGATGTGCAATCCTTTGAATGTGCCGTCGTGGAAATTGCTTGAACGACTTGGCTTGCGTCGCGAAGGACATTTGGTTGAGAATATTTACTTCAAAACAAACGCTTCAGGACAACCGATTTGGTCTGATACATACGAATATGGGATGCTTTCTGCCGAATGGTTCAATCGTGCAAAATAAATATTTTCATTTTTTTCGCACTTATGCCTACTATGACTTATGGTTATTATGGATAACTTGACACAAGCATATGCACATTATGAAAACAACAGAGCGAATTATCAAACGTTTGATAATTTTTATCCGACTCTTTTAAGTGTGTTTAAGGAAAGGGTATAGAGCAAACGCAACAAAGTCAGCAATATTGGTCTACTATTTAGCAAAATCTGCGCTTTACGCCGCGAAAATTTCGCGGTATAATAGTACAAGGATTATACAATAGGGGGTAGAAGAATGAAAAACATACCATGTGTCAAACTGGGTATCATCGCGGTTAGCCGCGACTGCTTTGTAATTTCATTGTCTGAAAAACGCCGTGCGGCGATTGTTGCAGCGTATACACAGGCCGGCGGCGAAGTGTTCGAGTGCAAGACAACAATCGAAAACGAGAAGGACATGCAGAAAGCGCTTTGCGAGGTTAAAGCGGCGGGCTGTAACGCATTGACCGTTTTCCTCGGCAACTTCGGGCCGGAAACGCCGGAAACGTTGATTGCAAAGTACTTTGATGGGCCGGTCATGTATGTTGCGGCCGCGGAAGAGAGCGGTAAGGACTTGATTAACGGCCGCGGCGACGCGTATTGCGGTATGTTGAACTGTTCTTACAACCTTGGTTTGCGGAACCTCAAAGCCGTTATACCGCATTATCCGGTTGGTGATGCAAATGAATGCGCTGCGAAGATGGTAGAATTTGTGCCGACAGCGCGTGCTATTATCGGCCTTCGCAACCTGAAGGTTATATCCTTCGGCCCGCGCCCGCAGGATTTCTTGGCGTGCAACGCGCCGATTAAAGCGCTGTATGACCTCGGTGTGGAGATTGAAGAAAATTCCGAGCTTGACCTGCTTGTCGCGATGAAGGCGCATGAAAATGACGAGCGCATTCCGGCTAAGATGGCAGAAATGGCGGCGGAGCTTGGTTCTGACAATGGCATCCTCAAGACGCTTGCGCAGTATGAGCTGACGCTTCTTGACTGGGCAGAAGCGCACAAGGGCGCGCGTGAATATGTTGCGTTTGCAAATAAGTGCTGGCCTGCGTTCCAGACAGAATTCGGCTTTGTGCCGTGTTATGTCAATTCTCGCCTGGCCGCAATAGGTATCCCGGTAGCGTGTGAGACAGACATCTACGGCGCGGTTTCCGAGTATATCGGCACTTGCGTCACCGGCGAAAGTGTGACGCTGCTCGACATCAATAACTCCGTCCCGCGAGATTTGTACGAGGAAGATATCAAGGGTAAGTTCGATTACACATTGGAAGACACCTTCATGGGCTTCCATTGCGGGAATACACCCGCTTGCCGTTTGACGAAGCCGGCGCTGAAGCACCAACTTATCATGAAGCGCCTGCTGGAGCCAGATTCTGAGCCGAACATCACACGCGGCACACTGGAAGGCGACATTACACCGGGCGAAATCACGTTCTTCCGCTTGCAATCCTCAGCAGATTCCAAGCTGAAAGCGTACATCGCGGAGGGCGAGGTGCTCCCCGTGGCTACGCGTTCGTTCGGCGGTATCGGTATTTTCGCGATTCCAGAGATGGCGCGCTTCTACCGTTATGTACTTGTCCAAGGGCAATACCCGCACCATGGCGCGGTGGCGTTCGGGCATGTCGGTTCGGCGCTGTTCACGTTGTTTGACTACCTCGGTGTGGAGGATGTGAAGTTCAACCAGCCGAAGGGGATGCTGTACGCGAAGGAAAACCCGTTCGCGAAATAAATTGATAGGAGTGTTTATACATGAAGCTGTTTATTGACACCGCCAATGTGGCGCATATCAAAGAAGCGAATGCGCTTGGCGTGATTTGCGGCGTGACGACAAATCCGTCGTTAATTGCCAAGGAAGGCCGGGATTTTGTAGAGGTCGTGAAAGAAATCACGACAATCGTAGACGGGCCAATTAGTGCGGAGGTCATTGACCTCAAGCACGAGGGCATGGTCGCTGAGGCGCGGGAGCTGGCGAAGTTGCACAAGAACATCATCATTAAGATTCCGATGACGTTAGAAGGCTTGAAAGCGACCAAGATTTTGACGGCCGAGGGAATCAAGACAAATGTGACGCTCATTTTTAATTCCACACAAGCGTTGTTGGCGGCGCGCGCGGGTGCGACGTATGTCAGCCCGTTCCTGGGGCGCTTGGACGACATCGGTATGAATGGAATGAATCTCATTGAAGAAATTGTGGATATTTTTGACCGGCATGGGATTGAGACGGAGATTATTGCGGCAAGTATCCGCAATCCGATTCATGTCATTGAGGCGGCGCGGATAGGCGCGCATATTGCGACGGTGCCGTTTAATGTTATTGAGCAGATGAGCAAGCACCCGTTGACTGACGCGGGTATTGAGCGATTCTTGAAGGATTGGGAAAGCGTACCGAAGAAGTAAAGTCAAAAGCAAAAGAGTGGGGCGTTGCCCCACAACCTGCGAGGGGACTTCTCCCCTCGACCCATTAAGACCCCGTGCAAAAGACGCACGGGGTCAAATTATAGGGAGAGGATGATTTGATGAAGTACAAGGCTGTATTGTTTGATTTGGATAATACGTTGATGGACAGGGATACGACTTTCGGGATATATTGTGACAGGGTGATTGAGAAATTTATCCTTGAAGCTAGTGCGGATGAAAAGGCACAGGCGAAATCGGTTTTGATTGAAAAGGATGAAGGCGGATACGGCGAGCGGAAAGCGGTTTATGAGAGTTTTATAAAAAACTGGGGCGCAGTTTGCACACAGGAGGATATGCATCGAGAATGGTGTTCCATGCCGAAGGAATGTTATGTACCGATGGAGGGGCTATACACATTTTTGGATGCTGTAGGGAAACGCGTACCAATGGGCATTATCACGAATGGTTCAGAAATTACGCAGACGAATAAAATGGATGCGCTTGGGATACGCGGATATTTTCAGACGATATTGATTTCGGGCGCGTGTGCGATGGCGAAACCGGACGCACGGATATATCAATTGGCGTGTGAGCAGATAGGTGTTGCGCCACAGGATGCAGTGTTTGTGGGCGACCATTTCGTGAATGATATCGAAGGTGCAGAAAATGCGGGATTACAGCCGATCTGGATGACACGAAATCCGCCGGTAAATTGCACGTATCAGACGGCGCAGGATTTGGCCGCAGTCGCGTGTTTGCTCGGGATATGAAAACAGAGCCGCAGATTTTCACCTGCGGCCCTTGGTCTTGCAATGCAGTCGCCGAATTGATGTCATACGCGGAGGATAAATCCGTTCCGTGCGCTCTCTTGCATGTTTCCCATCGGCACCCTGCATTTAATAAGACGGGGGAAACTGCAATAATGTTCCGCATATAAGAATATTTATTATTTGGAAAATTCAGGGATAACGGGCAGTGTCGCGAATCCTTCCGCAAGTTCCTCGTCAGTCGGGACATAATCGACCATTGTGTTTTCATTGTATTGGATATATGAGCCGAGATCGAAATTTCCGTGTCCGGACAAACCGAGGAGAATCGTTTTCGCTTCTCCGGTTTCTTTGCACTTCAATGCTTCATCAATCGCGACGCGGATGGCGTGGGAGGATTCCGGCGCGGGTAGTATACCCTCTGTCTTGGCGAATTGAACTGCTGCGTCGAATACGGGACGCTGCGATACGGCACGCGCTTCGTCCAAAAGCCCGTCGTGGTACAGTTTGGAGAGGATGGGGGACATACCGTGATAGCGCAACCCACCCGCATGTATAGAAGAGGGCATGAAGCCGCAACCAAGTGTGTACATTCGTGCCAGAGGCGTGACCTTGCCGGTGTCGCAGAAATCATAAGCGTACTTGCCGCGGGTTAAGGAGGGGCAAGCAGCAGGTTCTACCGCGATGAAATGCGGCTTATGCGTACCGTCAATTCTATCTTTCATAAATGGCGCCATCAGGCCGCCCATATTGGAACCACCGCCGGAACAGCCGATAATAAAATCGGGATATTCATCCACAGACGCGAGTTGTTCCCTGGCTTCCAGACCTATGATGGACTGGTGTATCAAGACCTGATTCAACACGGAGCCAAGGACATATTTTGTGTTTGGCGTGGTTACGGCGACTTCTACGGCCTCACTGATGGCTGTGCCAAGGCTGCCCATGCAATCTGGATCCTGTGCCAGCATCGCACGGCCGACATTTGTTTCCATACTTGGGCTGGGGATGACCTTCGCGCCGAAGGTTTCGATAATAGCTTTGCGGTACGGCTTCTGTATGGCACTGCATTTCACCATAAAAACAGTCATAGGGATGTTGTAGTAGGCACAGGCGATGGAGAGCGCTGTACCCCATTGCCCCGCGCCGGTTTCCGTCGTGAGGTTCGTGATACCCTGATGCTTATTGTAATACACCTGCGCCAGTGCGGAGTTTAACTTGTGGCTGCCGGAGGTGTTGCCACCCTCGTATTTGTAATAAATCTTCGCAGGGGTGCCAAGTGCTTTTTCCAGTTGATATGCACGGTGCAAGGGTGCGGGTCTGAACATTTTATAAAATTCACGTACTTCTTCCGGGATGTCGATATAACGCTGCGTGGAGAATTCTTGCCGGCAGAGCTCCTCAGCGAATACAGGGAACAAATCCTCCGGCTTTGCGGGCTGCATGGTCTGTGGGTTCAACATAGGGTCGGGAAGTTGTGGCATATCGCCCATGATGTTATACCATTGTGTCGGGATGTGCTCCTCGGAGAGAATGATGCGTGCGGGTACCTTTACCATGATAATTCCACCTTTCAAGATATAGGAGTATAGTGTTAGTCTATACGGAAACAACGATATTGGAGGCACAAAAAAGCCCTCTGCAAAATATGCAGAGGGCGTAAACAACGCGGTGCCACCTCAATTGGCTAAAATAAAACCATCTTCTTCAACACACGGGCGAAACGCTGATGTGTCTATCCCGATAACGGAGGAAAACCGTGTCGCATACTATGACGCACACCGTACGTCAATTCAGCTCCCGCTCACAAGGCCATTCCGCAAACGTTTCACTGCCGCATTCTCACCAGTGGCGGCTCTCTGTAGGTAAAAACTTGCTCACGTACTCGTCTTGCTCATTGCTTTCGTATATTGTAGTTCATTATACGCTGATGATTTCATTTGTCAAGTGTTTTTTATAATTACGAAATGAATTTTTTCATATTTTTCAAAGCGTTTTTTTCAAGCCGGGAAACTTGTGCCTGTGAAATGCCGATTTCCCGTGCGACCTCCATCTGCGTTTTTCCTTTGAAAAAGCGTAAGGAAAGGATATGTTTCTCGCGCTCATTCAAGCGCTTCATTGCCTCGGAGAGTGAGATATTTTCCAACCACTGGCTGTCGATGTTTTTGTCATCGCTGATTTGATCCATGACATAGAGCGCGTCACCACCATCATGGTAGACTGGCTCAAAGAGCGAGATGGGATCCTGCATCGCATCCAGTGCGAATAGTACCTCCTGTGGTGTCATAGATAACTCTGCGGCGATTTCCTCAATGGTTGGCTCCTGCGGTTTTACACTCATAAGGCGCTCCTTAGCTTGTAAGGCTTTATATGCTGTATCGCGAAGAGAGCGGCTCACACGGATGGAGTTGTTATCTCGCAGATACCGACGTATTTCGCCGATAATCATAGGCACAGCATATGTTGAAAATTTGACACCATGTGAGGTGTCAAAATTATCGATTGCTTTAATAAGGCCGATGCAGCCAACTTGGAAAATATCGTCCACATATTCGCCCCGGTTGTTAAACCGCTGGATAACAGAGAGGACGAGTCGCAGATTCCCAAAGATATAATCTGCACGCGCCTGCTGGTCACCCTCCTGTATCCGCCGAAAGAGTGCATCCTTTTCATCGTTTTTCAATATTGGAAGCTTTGCTGTATTCACGCCGCAAATTTCTACCTTGTTTGTCATCCCGCAGCTCGTCCCTTCGCTTGTTCTACAGGTAAGCATGTCCTGCGAGAGATAAAGTATACGCATCGGGCGCTGGAAATTGGAGGAAGAATTCGTCATCGAATTGTAAACAGACAGCACTTGCACACTGCTAAGATTTCATGTATAATAAGCTAGTGTAAGTGAAAAACTTGCATGGAAGTAAAACAATGGGGGTGCAATGGTTTCGACGGGGATTTTGAAAGCAGAGATAGCCATCCGAAGTGGCAACTTCGTTAAAAAGGCCAAACCTTAAAAAGAAACGACAACAATACTTTAGCATTTGCGGCTTAATTAAAGCCGCTGTCAGCCCGCGGTCGCTTACCGCTGCGGAATCTGGCATCGACAGGTGAGGCACTTTTGCGCCTAAGCTTTGCAGCGTAAAAAGAACCCATGAAGCTACCCAACCCGTGCGCGTGCCGATTTGCGCGCGGTGAGGGGAATCCCTAATAATCGGCTGTGATGGGAGAAGTTTTTGTCGACGGGTTTTCGGACGGGGGTTCAATTCCGCCCACCTCCATAATCAGCACCAACGAAAAAGCCTTGATTTCACTGGGTTTCCAGCGTTTTCAAGGCTTTTTTTAACCTATGCCTTTGGCAACGAAGCTATGTTTTACGCAGTTATGACTATACAGCAGAAGCAAAGCGTGATATTATTAAAGAATAATCATGTAGTGAGAAGGAGGATTTCATATGCAATTTAACGGTTTTCATCACATCGGTCTTTTGGTCAACGACTTAGAAAAGAGCTTGCAATTCTATCAGGCGCTCGGTGGCACAGTGACGTTCAATTTCCCCATGGGTGATTCTGGCAAGTTGATTTACCTTGTCGATTTGGGCGGCAATGCAGTGGTTGAGTTGATTCCGAAGGGTGGAAACGATGCGGAAGCGAACGCGCGCTGGGCACACATCGCCGTAGCGACGGATGATGCCAGAAAAGCATATCAACTTGCCATCGAAGCAGGTGCCGTAAAACGAAGCGAGCCGAACGACTTGATGTTAGGCACAATGGCTGTCTGTAACGCTTTTGTTACAGGCCCGGACGATGAGGTCATAGAGTTCTTTGAGGTGAAATAGTCATCAAGCATGTCTTTTATACAGAAGGGGTGTGGATATATGCCGAAGAAAATAGCCGTCATGATATACCCGTTTTTCAGCCTGAAAGAAATCACCTGTCTTACCTCCAGTCTTGTCGTTTGGGGTGAGGGAGAAATTGATGTGTTCGCATCGTCGTTGAACCCCATCCGTAGCGAGGACGGTTTCCAAGTAATAGCCAATAAAACGTTTGACGAATTTGTTGCCAAGGATTATGATTGCCTTGTTTTACCAGGAATATTGAACCCGATGCCTGCTTTGTTTGATGAAAAAAACATAAGCTTTTTGCGTACGCTTTATGGTTGTGATATTTTGATTGCGGCCATATCGAGCGCACCGATGCTTTTGGCAAAAGCCGGGTTGCTTGACGATAAGGAGTTTACCTCAGGGATGTTTGACGAGGTGTTGCAAGTTTTGGAATTTATTCCAAAAACAAATATTGTCCACAAGCTCGTACTGCGTGACGGAAATGTTATCACCGCTGTCGGCCACGCGTATAAGGAGTTCGCGGTTGAAGTGTTGCACGCGCTAGGGATTGAATGCCGGGACGATGTGTTTGACAGCAGTGCATGGATGTCATCTGAGGAGGATTTGACGTTCAGGCTCAGCGAAAGTGAATTCGAAGAAGTCATGGCGATGTATAGAGAATATGAAAGCGGTGCTCGGCGTGAATAAGCTGCTTCTTGTTGACGGAAGCAACCTGTTGTTCCAGATGTTTTTCGGGATGCCGGCGCGTATCACGAATGGAAACGGAGTTGCCATACAGGGAACGCTTGGCTTTGTCGGTGCGCTTTTGAGAATTATCAAAATGACAAGCCCTACACATGTGCTCGTTCTTTTTGATGCGGAGCAGGAAAATGCGCGTGCGGAATTGCTGCCGGCATACAAATCGAACAGACCTTCCTTTGAAAATGTTCCAGAAGAAGAAAGCCCTTTCTCACAATTACCTGATATTGTTCGCGCCTTGGAGTACATGCAAATTACACACGGGGAAGTCATTGGTGCGGAAACAGATGACGCAATCGCAAGCTATGTGTACGTTTATGACAAGCAAATGCAGATTGTCATTTCGTCATTCGACAGTGATTTTTTCCAACTCATCAGCGACAATACAAATGTTTTACGGTATCGTGGAGATAAAACGATACTGTGTGATGCGGCATATGTGCAGGAGAAGTGCGGCGTTTCGCCGGAACAATACGTTGATTTCAAATCCCTGACGGGCGACGCTTCTGATTCTATCCGTGGTGCGGATAAAATCGGGCCAAAAACGGCGGCGCAACTGATTTCGCAATTTGGAACCTTGGATGCTATCATAACGAGAACAAACGAAATTGCAAAACCTTCTATCCGGGAATCAATTTTGCTAAATGCTGATAGGCTGGTTTTGAACCGCAAACTTATAAAGCTCGACGGCAAGGCGGATATTCCCTTTACCATCGAGCAAACAGTGTACAATTATAAAGGTATCACCACAAATGAGGTTTTGAGAGGGATTGGTTTACGGTAACAGTATGCGGCTACACACCTATCCGCGCGACAATAAGCGGCCGCACTTCCGGTGCTTGCGCACCAATCGTAATAGAGGCAAGAAAACGTTCTGCCGCTTCGTCGAGTGCGGCGGCGTTGTTTGTATGGAGTACTGCGAGGACGTTATCTTTCACGACTACATCGCCTGGTTTCTTGTGGAGCACGATGCCTGCGGCATGGTCGATTGCCTGTGCGGCAGTTTGTCGTCCAGCTCCAAGAATACAGGATACCGCGCCGCAAGACTCCGTGTCCATGGCGGTGACGAAACCGCTCTCCGGTGCGAGGATGTCGCGGCGGAAAGTAGCAGCGGGGAATAGGCTTATGTTCTCGATATACCTCCGATCGCCGCCCTGTGCTTCGACCATTTTTGCAAGTGTATCCAACGCACGTCCAGAAGTAATGGCCTCTCCTGCAAGGTTTCGGCAAGCTTCAACATCACCATTACATTTACCGGCAAGGGCGAGCATGGCAGACGCAAGCGAGAGACTGATTTCCGCCAAATCATCAGGACCTTCTCCGCGTAGAACTGCTACGGATTCTTGCAATTCCAATGCGTTCCCAATACAATGCCCAAGTGGCGCATCCATGTCCGTGACAAGAGCGGCCGTTTTTTTTCCGGCGGCCTTCCCAAGCGCGACCATGACATTTGCCAGCGCAAGCGCGTCGTCTTTCGTTTTCATGAAAGCGCCGCTGCCCGTTTTTACATCCAGCAAAATTTTATCCGCGCCGGCGGCTATTTTTTTGCTCATGATACTCGCGGCGATGAGAGGAATGCTATCCACCGTCGCCGTTGCATCGCGTAAGGCGTATATTTTTTTATCCGCTGGGGCCAAATCACCGGATTGCCCTGCTACACAAACCCCCGTTTTCCGGACAATGGAGAAGAATTCATTTTGAGAAAGCGACATTCTCATGCCGGGAATGGCCTCCAGCTTATCAACAGTGCCCCCTGTGTGGCCAAGGCCGCGTCCGCTCATCTTGGCAACCACCACACCGCAGGCTGCAACAATCGGTGATACAATCAACGTAGTTTTATCGCCGACACCGCCTGTGGAGTGCTTATCCACCTTCACACCGGGGATACAGGCGAGATCAACCATGTCGCCCGATTTCGCCAAGGCGAGCGTTAATGCAGCGGTTTCCTCCGCATTCATCCCGCACAGACAAATGGCCATCAACAAGGCGGACATCTGGTAATCGGGTATCTCACCACGGGTGTATCCTTCTGCCGCAAAGCGAATTTCCGCTGCCGACAAAATACCACCGTTTTTTTTCGTTGTGATAATATCATACATTCTCATTATGAGGAACCTCCTATCGCAAATCGTCCGGGCCAAAGCGCTCTGGTAGCAATGCTGCTAATGTGTGTACAACAATGGTGTCATCCTTCGCCGTGAGCACACGAAAATCCGCAGAGCAAAACTCCGCCATAACCTGGCGGCATACGCCGCATGGGAAGCAAAGCGCCGTCGGTGTTGCGTCTTTACCGCCAATCACAGCAATGGCGGTAAATGTACGCTTGCCCTCAGAGACGGCTTTGACAAAGGCTGTACGCTCCGCGCAGATTGTTGGAGAAAAGGCGGCGGATTCTACATTGCAACCGGTAAAAACCGTACCGTCAGCACAAAGCAGCGCTGCGCCGACAGTGAAGCCGGAGTAGGGCGCATATGCATTTTGCCGTGCATCTATCGCCAATTGTACAAGTGCTTCGTCATCGTATGCCATCAATATCCCTCCGATGTTTGGTTTTGTAAAATTTTAATAATGCGGCTGGTGCCCAGTCGTGTCGCGCCCAGATTCAAGAAGCGTTCCGCATCGTCAAGGGTTTGAATACCGCCGGCCGCTTTAATACCAAAGCCATTCGGTAAAAGCGCACGAAATAGGATGATGTCCTCAGTCGTCGCGCCACCGGTGGAAAAGCCGGTGGAGGTCTTAATGAAATCTGCGCCGGAATCCAACACAACAGCGCAAAGGCTACGCTTTTCATGTTCACTCAATTGGCATGTTTCCACAATAAGTTTGACGATATTCCGCCCTGCGGCATGTTTGATGGTTGCGATTTCACGGGTGATTGCCCGAATATCTGAATCCTTTACCCACGATTGATTGACAACGACATCCAACTCATCCGCGCCGTCCGCAAGTGCGCGCTCCGCCTCGTACAACTTTACAGTGCTGTGTGCGTAGCCGTTCGGGAAACCGATTACCGTACACACCTTTGTTTGATTCCCCACATGTTTCTTGACTGCCTGTACATAGCATGGCGGGATACACACCGACGCCGCGCCGAATTTGACAGCCTCATCCGCCGCGGCAAGGATTTGCGCCTTCGTTGCGGTGGGGGTCAGTAAGGTGTGATCAACTTTAGATATGAGATTTTTTATATCCATATTGCATCCCCTCGTTTAATTTCAATCGTTAATCTTCAGTATACCAGAAGCAACGCGCAGTTGCAAGAAAGAGCGTTTATGGAAAGCCGTTGCCTAAGATGCTATATATGTGTTATACTACTATTACATTGGAATTTGCAGGAAAGGATTGATTTTCATGAAAATACCGACACCGCATATGGAAGCAAAGCAGGGTGACATCGCCGAAACCGTGCTTATGCCGGGCGACCCGCTGCGGGCAAGGTTTATCGCGGAGACATTCTTAACGGATGCCGTGCAATACAACGGCGTGCGCGGGATGCTTGGCTTTACGGGACAATATAAAGGGAAACACATATCCGTACAGGGTTCTGGCATGGGCATTCCGTCCATCGGGATTTATTCGTATGAGCTATATGCAGGGTATGGCGTACAAAACATCATGCGTATCGGCACGGCAGGAAGCATACAGGATGATTTGCACGTACGTGACATTGTAATTGCACAAGCCGCGTGTACGGATTCGAACTTCCTTACGCAATACGGTTTGGCCGGTACATTTGCGCCGATTGCGTCGTATGCTTTGTTGGAGACGGCTGTTTCGATGGCAAAGGAAAAAGGCGTGCGTTATCAGGTTGGTAATGTCTTGTCGAGCGATTTATTTTACTCGGCAGATGAGACAGCCATGGCAAAGTGGCGGGCGATGGGCGTTCTCGCGGTCGAAATGGAAAGCGCAGGATTGTATGCCAATGCCGCAAAGCTTGGTAAAAACGCGTTGTGTATGCTAACCGTTTCGGATTGCATTTTCACCGGGGAAGCCACCACCGCGCAGGAGCGGCAGACAGCCTTCACTGATATGATGGAAATTGCGCTGGAAACAGCCATTCGAATATAGGAGGAATCGGTATGACATTTAATGAATTGGCACTGCAACGCAGAAGCATTCGCGGCTTCCTTGATACGCCCGTGTCACAGACGCAGCTTGACAAAATACTGGAAGCGGCGCAAGCCGCGCCCAGCGGCGGCAACCGGCAGCCATGGCATTTTTATGTCATTCGCCGGAAGGATTTGATACTCGATATTAAGGAAAAGGCATGCAATCAGAATTCCTTTGCATCCGCGCCGCTGGTACTTGTAGTTTGTATTGATGCGACGCGCTTTGCGGAGCGGTACGGCGAACGCGGCGAGACACTGTATGCTATACAGGACACAGCGGCAGCGATACAGAACATGCTGCTTTGCGCAGCGGAACAAGGTTTGGGGACATGCTGGTGCGGCGCGTTTGACGAGGCCGCCGTGTGCAAACTGCTCAGCTTGTCGGATACACAGCGCCCTGTTGCATTGATACCGGTTGGTGTGCCGGCGATGGAGCCTGTCGAATACCGCCGCCGTTCGATAGCAGAGATTGCGACGTTTATTGATTGACGAAAGGAAGAACAAAATGAATTTTCGAAAGATAACGGTGTTACTGCTAACTGCGTCTTTGCTGTTTGGTGGTTGCACCGCAAAACGTGATAACAAAGATGGCTTCGTCGTGTATGCAAGCTTTGCTGTGATGGGTGATTTTGTGAAAAAGCTTTGCACCGAAGATACAGAGGTGTATGTGCTTGTTCCGCCGGGGACGGAGCCGCACGATTGGGAACCGACCCCAAAGGATATGGCGCGTATGACGAATGCCGACCTCATTGTTTTGAATGGCATGGGTATGGAGTCATGGATGAACAAGCTGCAAACGAATTTGCCCAATGTGCCGGTGGTGGCGTTAGCAGGGGATGCAGTGACAGATGACCATAACCATAATCATGACCACGACTATTATTACGACCCGCATGTATGGCTATCGCCGCAGAATGCCATCAAGCAGGTGCTCTTGTTACAAACGACGCTGTTGACGCTTGATCCAGGCAATGCGATTTGGTATACGGCACAATATGATGCATTCACGAAAGAAATCAACGCATTAGATTTAGCCTACCGCTTGGCGCTCATGGATGCACCACGCAAGACCATTATTGTTGCGCATGAGGCGTATGGTTACCTCTGTGCGGAATACGGCTTAACACAGGTTGCGGTTGCGGGGCTTTCCCCAGAGGATGAGCCGACCTTGGCGCGCGTTGCGGAAATTATCGACCAAATCCACGCGGATGGCATTACGCACATATTCTATGAGGACGGCGCACCGTCGAAGACGATGGAGCGCATCGCAAGCGATACGGGCGTAACGCTCTTGCCGCTGTCCACACTGGAATTATTAGAAGACGGTGAGGATTACTTTTCCGTCATGTATGCGAATCTGGAAAGCTTGAAAGAGGCGTTGTGCGAATGAGCGCGGTAATTGAAGTTTCAAATCTCACATTTTCCTATAATGACCGACGTGTGCTAAAGAATGTCTGCTTCGCGGTGGAGCAGGGTGATTTCCTCGGTGTAGTCGGGCCGAATGGAGCGGGAAAGAGCACGTTGCTCAAGCTTATCCTCGGTCTCCTTGTGCCGGACGAAGGGGAAATCCTGGTGGAGGGCACGCCGACTAAAAAATACGCCGGGCGCGGCCGCGCCGCCTATGTGTCTCAACGCGCGTTATCATTCAATGCGGATTTTCCCGCCACAGCAGGTGAAGTCGTTTCACTCGGGTTGTATAACGGCTTTCGCTTCGGATTCCGCAAGCATCGGGATGAAAAAGCGTGTGTGCAGTCTGCACTACAAAAGGTCGGCCTCGATGGATATGAAAACAAGCTCATCGGGCGTATGTCCGGCGGAGAACAGCAACGCGTGTTCATCGCGCGCGCCTTGGTAAAGGAACCGCGCATACTGTTTTTGGATGAACCGACTGTCGGTATTGATTATGACAGCATCGGCTCGATATGCTGCTTGCTGGGGGACTTGAATAAAGATTTCGGTATCACCGTNGTGATGGTCACACATGACCTTTCCGCACTTGCCGGGCACGCGAACCGCATATTGAACATCCGTAAAAGCGGCAANGCGGAAATGNTGGACGCATCAGANTATACACGGCTCTTGCGGCATGAAAACGAAATGATTGTAGGGTGAGTGGTTTGGGTATGTTTGCGTATGNTTTCATGGTTCGCGCATTTGCGGTGGCTGTGTTGATTTCATTTATGATGCCAATGATAGGCNGTGTTGTTGTTTTGCGNCGNTTGTCTTCCGTAGGGGATGCGCTTTCACANGCGGGNCTTGCGGGNGTGGCNCTGGGGCTNTGCTTTGGTATGAGCCCGGTAGGTGCTGCGGTGTTTTTTTCTGTATTGTCCGCATTGCTGATTGAAGGGCTACGCCGTGTGTTCCCGCGGTATGGGGAGATAGCGCCGGCAGTGGTCATGTCTCTCGGTGTCGGAATTGCAGCCGTTGCGTCGGGCTTCGTACGGAGCGTGAGCAATTTCAATTCGTTCCTGTTCGGCAGCATTGTCGCCATATCGGACGGGGAACTCATCGGCGTGTCGGTGTTAAGCATCGGTGTGGTATTGATGACGCTATTGTTGTACCGCGAGTTGTTTTTTGTCTCCTTTGATGAAGAAGGTGCGCGCATTGCGGGCGTTCCTGTCCGCGCGGTAAATTTTTTGTTCACCGTCCTTACAGCCGTGACGGTCGCCGTTGCATCGCGCACGGTGGGCGCGTTGATTGTGTCGAGTTTGCTTGTGCTGCCGGTGGCATGCGCAATGCTTTTCGCACGGAGTTATAAGGGGAATGTGCTGTTGTCTGTTTTATTCGCGGTTGGATTCACCGTGGCGGGGTTATTTATTTCCTTTTATGCCGATACAAAGCCCGGCGGCACGATTGTGCTTCTCGGTGTGGCGGTGCTGCTTGTGTTGCTATGTATAAAACGGAGGTGAGCGTCTTGCCGACTGTGACGGATGAGTTTCTCGATTTGTATAAGCAGCTTGAATATGTCGGGCGTAACACCTTCTTCCCACATGCATCGGACAATGAAAATATTATCGGCCGTCTGATAAACCTTCCGCAGATGGTAAAATACAAAGAAGAAATCAATTATTGCCGTGTCGTGCGGAACTTTTTGACACACAACCCTCGTGTCGGCGGGGCATATCCGCTGGAGCCATCCGCGCAGATGCTTGCGTTGCTCAGGCGTATACTGGCAGCGTTGGAAATGCCGCCGCTGGCGATGGATTTTGCCATACGACGTAAGCATATGCTCACGGTGCAGCCATCTGATTTTGTAGTGGATGCCATGCACCGCCTGCGGGAGAAAGCGTACACCCATGCGCCTGTTATGGAAAAAGGGAAGTTGCTGGGTGTGTTTTCCGACNGGGTGGTGAGTGATTACATTTGTGNGCATCGGGGCATCAGCTTGTCGGAAGAAACAACGTTGGCGCAATTCCAGGACTTCTACNGTCTCCACGCGCCAGAGAACCAAGTATATGCTTTTATTGCTTCAGACACGCCGCTTGCCGTTGCGGAAGCGATTTTCCAAGACAACTATAAACGGCGGCAGCTTATTTCTGTCGTGTATATTACGCAAAAAGGAAGCACGAACGAGTCGATACTGGGGATGCTTACGCCATGGGATGTTCTCGCGGTTGAATAGTTCGTGCCGGAATAGTATTATAAAAAAGGAGTTGTGACAGTATGTGTTTGGTCAGCATCAAAAACCTTTCTAAAACCTACAAAGGTGGCAAGCGCGCGGTGGACGGTGTAAGCTTGGAAATCGCACGTGGGGAAATTTACGGTTTTATCGGGCATAACGGCGCGGGTAAGACAACAACGCTGAAATGTCTGACAGGTATTTTAGATTTCGAAGAAGGCGAAATCACAATTGATGGGCACTCTATACAGAAGGAGCCTATCCAATGTAAGCAAATAATGGCGTATATACCAGATAATCCGGATTTGTATGAGAATCTTACAGGTATACAGTATCTCAATTTCCACGCAGACATATTTGGGGTTGATAAACTGGCGCGTGAAGCACGCATCAAGGAATACGCCGATGCATTTGAGCTGCTGACCGCACTTGGGGACCAAATTTCATCCTATTCCCACGGCATGAAACAGAAGCTTGCGCTCATTTCCGCTTTGATACATGAGCCGACCTTGCTTGTGCTGGATGAACCCTTTGTTGGGCTTGACCCCAAAGCTGCGCATACGTTAAAGGAAATGTTGAAGGCGCTCTGCACAAAGGGCGGGGCGGTCTTCTTTTCTACACATGTGCTGGAGGTAGCGGAAAAGCTTTGCGATAAAATCGCCATCATCCGTGGCGGCAAGCTCGTTGCACAAGGCACTACGGACGAAGTCAAAGGCAACGGCTCGCTTGAAAAAATCTTTCTGGAGTTGATTGACGATGGGAAATAAAGCGCTCTTACTAACAAAGGTTAACTTTCTGAACACCTTCAATCTGATGGCATGGACGAAAGCATCTACGAAGGAAAAAAGGAAAATCATTTTGATTGGTTTTACGTTTTTCAGCCTCGCTGCAGCATTTATTAGCACGTTGCTTCTGGCTTTTTTTGCCACGGGCGCACAGCTTGCGGCGATGGGCATGTTAAACTTGCTGCCCGCGATAGGCATACTTGCCGTGTCCGCGCTTATTTTTATGGTGACATTGTATAAAGCAAACAGTTATCTCTATTCCTTTCGCGACTTCGATTTACTAATGGCTTTGCCTGTGACGGAGCGCGATGTGCTCCTCAGCAAGCTGTGCATGTTGTATGCGGACAATATGATATATGTGTTTTTCGGCTACATACCGGTCGCGATAGTGTATGGCGTAACGCTTGGCGCGGGGCTGTTGTACTGGGTTGCGGCAGTGTTGCTGTTCTTTCTTGTGCCTGTTATACCGATGGTAGCCGCTTCCATTGTCGCGCTGCCGATTGCATTTTTCTCTTCTCGGAGCAAGATGTCCAATGTATTCATGCTCGTCGGTTCGGTTATCCTATTGTTGGGGAGTCTTTGGTTATCATTTGCTTCATCCTCTATCACATCAGAGGAAGCCATGCTGGATGCCGTGCTTTCCGCAAAGGACATCGTAGGATTCTACATGCCGGCCGTGTGGCTTGTAGATGGGCTTAGCGGCGACACCCTTGCCGGAATATTATTTGCTGTGGTAAGCGTAGTTACAGCGGGTGTATTTGTGTTCTTGTATGCAAAGGGATTCCGCATCATCAACGCGCGTTTGACGGAACGGTTTTCACGCGCGTCGTTTAAGATGCAGGCATTAACTGTATCCGGCCGCTTTGGCGCATTGTTGAAGCGCGAAATACGCGGGTATTTTTCATCCTACATCTATGTGTTGAACACAGCGTTTGGCGTGATTATGGCGACCGCGTATATCATCATGCTTATTTTTATGGATTATGATAGAGTGGCCGCGATACTGGGTATACCAGGTGCGTCGGATATGATGGTACCGATTACACTGCTTGTGATGGGGTTTTGTGCCGTGATGGGAACGACGACAGCGTGTTCCATATCCATAGAAGGGCGGCAGCTTTGGATTTTGCGAAGCCTGCCTGTGCGTTTTACGGATGTCGCGGGGAGCAAAATCGCATTAAGCTTGTTGATTACCGTGCCATTGTTATTAGTTGATATCATCATCATGGCAGTGCTGTTCCACTTTTCTTTTATGCAATTCATGGCCGTTGCGCTTGTTGTGCTGCTGTGCTGCCTGATGGCGGCTGTAGGCGGGCTTTCCGTTAATTTATTGTTTCCGAATATGGAGTGGAAATCGCAAGTTCAAGCTGTAAAGCAAAGCGCCAGTGTGATTATATCAATGATGCTACATATCGGAATTGTCGCTGCGCCCTGTGTCATGTATATCGTGCTTGGGATGCCGGAGTTGACGTTGTTTCTGTTTGGTGTAAGTGTCTATTTGCTTGCCGTTTGCGGTGGGTTGTGGCTCTTCCTTCAAACAAAAGGCGAAAAAATCTTCATGAGGCTGTAAATAATATGTATGTAAGCCTTCCTGTAAAGGAAGGCTTTTTTGATGTCCGCAACCATGCACGTCATACGCCCGCAGACATAGTATAGTGATATAGTGGGTTGGGGAGTGGTGAAATTGAAGGAAAATAAATTCGCCGTGCTGGGTGGCGATATGCGGAGCTTTCATTTGGCTTCGCTTCTCCGCGCAGACGGAATGAAAGTGCATACCTATGGGTTTGATAAACTGGATGCGGAAGAAGTCTCGTCATTGTCGGATGTGTTGCAAAAATCAGATGTGATTCTGGGCGCGACGCCGTGCTGTTCCAGTCCCGGTGTGTTGAATACGCCGTTTCACGATGGTTGCCTCCATGCAGCGGATGTTTTTTCGACCATGCGCGCGAGCCAGCTTTTTATCGCGGGACGCGTACCCGGGGACATGGTGCAAGCCATGAATGCGCGGGGTATACGCGTGGTCGATATTTTAGAACGGGAAGAAATGGCCGTACTCAACGCCATTCCCACAGCGGAAGGCGCCATACAGCTTGCCATGGAACGGATGCCGATTACCTTGCATGATGCCAATGCGCTTATTTTAGGTTATGGACGCATTGGGAAAATATTGGCAAAAATGCTCCAGGGCATTGGCGCGCGGGTGCATGTCGCTACGCGGAAGCTATCCGATGCGGCGTTATTGCGAAGTTATGGTCATCAGTACGTGCTGTATGATGCGCTAGATGCACGCCTTGGGGAGATGGATGTCATTTTCAACACCGTGCCGAAGGTGCTGCTCCATCGTGACAATTTACGGTATGTCCGAAAAGATTGCGTGTTGATTGATATGGCTTCAAAGCCGTTCGGTGTTGATTTTGATGCAAGCCGTGACGAAGGCTTGACCGTCATATGGGCACCATCCTTACCGGGAAGGGTTGCGCCCGTGACGGCCGCGCGGTATATCTACGAGACGGTACAAAGCATCGTGAGGGAAGGGGAGGAAAGCGTATGAATTGGAAAGAACAAACAATCGGCTTTGCGCTGACAGGCTCGTTTTGCACAATTCCGTCCGCACTGGAGGTGCTTACACGGTTATCGGAAACGGGGGCGAAGCTTGTGCCCATTGTATCTGATGCCGTTGCATCAACCGATACGCGCTTCGGCACCGCGGAGAGCATTCGCGCACAAATCATCATACTCACGGGACGCGAACCAATCGACAGCATCGCGATGGCCGAGCCTATCGGTCCGAAAAAGCTACTGGATGCGCTTCTTGTCTGCCCATGCACAGGGAACACCATAGGTAAAATTGCGGGCGGCATCACAGACACACCTGTTACGATGGCTGTGAAGGCACATCTACGGAACAAACGTCCCGTCCTCCTGGCGATTTCTACAAACGATGGTCTGAGTGCAAACGCGCAGAATATAGGAAAGCTATTGAACACACGCGGGATATTTTTCGTGCCCTTTGGGCAAGACGACCCACTAAGCAAAAACACATCGCTTGTGGCTGACAATGAACGCACCCTCGCCGCGTTGGAATGCGCGCTTACCGGGGAGCAACTCCAGCCTATTTTAATATGACGCGCGGTGATTGCGCCGGGCTCCTTGCGCCATCCGGCTATGTTACAAATGAAGTGTTAGAGGCATCCATCGCTGCATTGCAAAGTTTTGGGTTGCGAGTGAAGGTGGGAGATAGCTGTTTTTGCCGCCACGGGTATCTTTCTGGAGCGGATGATGTCCGCGCACGCGATTTCAACAGTATGACTGCGGATGATACAATCGCGGGGTTGTTTGCCTTGCGCGGCGGATATGGTGCGGCACGTATTTTGCCATATATAGATTGGGCTGCCTTTGCACGAGCAAACAAACCCTTCTTTGGGTACAGTGATGCAACGGCGATTCACCTTGCGATACGGCGGCTTAGAATGTGCTCCTACCACACGCCAATGCCCGCAACGGAGCTTCGTTATGGCGTTGACGAATTCACTCGTGTTTCGTATGAAGCTTGTTTGTTTGGCGCCGTACAATCGTTACGCAACCCGCCGGGGCATGTGTCCTCAACGCTTTCCGGCGGAGCTTGCGAAGGTGTCCTTATAGGCGGAAATTTATCTGTGATGACCGCGTCAATCGGCACAAAATACGCTCTAGATGCACGCAAGGCAGTATTGTTTATTGAAGAAATCGGAGAGGAACCGTATCGAGTCGATAGGATGTTGACACAACTTGCGCAGGCAGGTATATGGGACGACTGTGCTGGTATTATTCTAGGTACATTCACAGATTGCGAAGCAAGTCACCCCACATGCGCTGCTGTGCTTGCAGAGGAGTTTGCCAAGCTTGGCAAGCCTGTTATGACGGGCCTCACTTGCGGGCATTGTATGCCGACGCTGTCACTGCCATTCGGACGGAAAATACGGCTTGATGCGGACGCATGCGAAATCAAGTTGTTGGAGGGATAAGCATGGAAAAAGCGCTTGTCAAGGAACGAATTGCGCCATTGTATGTTTCACCCGACGCAGAAGCCTCGTTGGCGGATGAATTGCTGCACGGTATGCTTATCACGATGCAGACAATGCCGGACGCACAATATGTAAAAGTGACAACGGAGTATGGATATGAAGGATTCGCACGGGTGAA
>JGI994J12354_10001924_pt1 | contig 20768 bp, 14 predicted proteins | sample IntmicLarv3ML3BL_FD_12354 | JGI IMG/M metagenome (IMG submission 12354) | reverse complement strand
GATTGCATTTTTTCGTAGGGAGCAGTCTTGACTGCTCCGTTATTATGCGGAACGGTCAAGACCGTTCCCTACTTTTGAGAATAATTATTTTTAGAAATTAGTTTCTGTGGTTACTCTTTTTTCATAGTATTCACGGAAACCCATAATATTTGATTTTCTTTGGTTTAAAAATCTAAAGTATTTTTGTCACCTCAATATTTTTACGGATTTCCAATAATATTTTTTTGTAGGGAGCGCGTCTTGACCGCTCCGTCACTATGCGGAATGGTCAAGACCATTCCCTACATTTTCGAGAATAATTTTTGAAAATAGTTTCTGTGGTTATTCTTTTTTATAAAAAATTTAATCTCAAAAGTCCGCAAGTTTGAAGATTTCAAAATCTTTTAAACGTTTTCAATACCATTTCTCACGGATTTTTACATAAGCGACCGCAACAACAGTTGACATAATCGTAGCCACAATTCCCGCCCCTATTATTTCAGACGGATTTTTTGAACCAAACTCAGCTCTGTACGCCAGAATATTCACATTTATCAACTGAATAGAGGACATATTTATTATCATAAACATGCACATACTTTTCGTCGCGACTTCTTTGTTTTTATTCAAAGTTTGCAATTCTTTCATTGCCATTAAACCCGCGGGTGTCGCCGCCCAACCGAGCCCCAAGATATTCGCAATCATATTCGTAGAAATATATTCTAAAGATTTGTGATTTTCGGGTATTTCCGGAAATAAAAATTTCAAAACGGGTTTCATTTTAACAGATAAATATTTTATCATTCCGGAATCTTCCGCGATTTTCATTAAGCCGCTCCAAATGCAGATGTTGCCCAGTAAAGTCAAGCAAATGTTAACGGACTCTTTGGAATTTTCCACAATCGAATTTGTCATCAGCGGAATATTATTCGTAAACAGGGAAGTTATGATTCCGATTATGATTATAAAAGCCCAAATAAAATTAAGCATAAAAAAATATCCTCCTTGAGTTTAAATTCTCTTGCTTTAAGTTTATAGCTTAAAAAAAATAAATATGACTGTTAAAAGGAATTTAATTTATGGCGGATTTTTAAGTTTTATTAAAATATTACATTTTCATTACAAATGTAATATTTTGGTTTTCTAAATAAACACAGCAACTTCAATTTTTGAAAAAATGTAATCAAAAATTATTTTTTATGAGTAATTTAAAAGATTGCTTTGTAGTTAAATTTTAAAACTGCTAAAATTAAAAAGTTGAATTTTTGAAATATTTTTTTATAAATATGAACGAATTGCCAAACCTTTTTTTAATGAGATTAACTTTATTTGGTAATGTAAACAATGAAATTTTTTGGCAGATGTTATTTTTTTAGGTTAATTTACATTTTTATATAAAAAAATATAAATATCTGTAATTGTTTACACATATTTGACGATATAATAATTGTAATCGTCAATATTTAAATAATAAAATTTTATGAAAATATTGTTATTTTTTATATGTTTGTGTTATAATGTTTTATAAATGATACAATAATTTTACAATACTTGATTTAATTAACACTTTGTTATTATTAGGTCAGCATTGTCAATGAAAAATCTTATGTACATTAGGAGGAAAAATTATGAAATCGACAGGAATTGTTAGAAAAGTAGATGAGTTGGGACGTATTGTTTTACCGATTGAATTAAGAAGAACTTTAAGAATACAAGAAAAAGATTCTTTAGAAATTTTCATCGACAGCAACAAAATCATATTACAAAAATATGAACCTGCGGATATTTTTACAGGCGTCATGGAAGATTTGATTGAGTATAAAGGTCAAAAAGTTTCTAAAAGTTCAATTATCGAAATGGCTAAACTCGCCGGTTTAAAAGTAAGCGGAAAGTAAATGAAAGCTAATCAAAAACTGTTTGTGAAATTTAATTTTGCAAACAGTTTTTTTATTAGAGTTATTATGCCTTGTTGTTAAAAGTCGATTTATTTCAATTATATCATAATTGTATTTTTCGTTTTTGTTTACCTAATTTATTCACAAATTTTCACAACATAAAAATCACTGCATAAATATTTCGTTGTGATGTAAAGTAAAAAATGACCTGCAACCGGTTTGCAAAATCATATTTAAACTTTGCAAAGCCGCTACATCATCTGTGTGCCCAAAGAAATAGACGGTAACACCACAGCCATCATCAGCAAGAATATTAATATACCTAAAATAATATTCACCGTCGGTTCAATTAATTTATTCAATTTTTCCATCGTGATATCCAATTCATCTTTTAAAAAATCAGACGCTGTTTCCAAAGACTGAGATAAGCTCCCCGAAACTTCACCGGATTTTACAAATGAAAGCAGATACGCATCAAAATATTTATATCTTTCCAAGCTTTCGGAAAGATTATTTCCTTGATTAATCCTCAAAGTAATTTCGTCCAAATCATTATCCAGATATGTATTATTAACAACGCCTTTTAAAATTTCTATACTCTTGACGATTGGAACACCCGAATCATAAAGAAGTTTTAACGCATTGGAAAATCTATAGTTTAATAATTTCAAATAAACTTTTCGGCTTAAAAAATTTTTAACCAAAAACCTATCTATAATTTTAATTCCTCTTTTTGATTTAAAAAATTTTCTGACCGCCAAAACAAACATTAAAAGAGCAAGCCACACAAATATAAAGTTCTCGCTGAAAAATAAATTTGTTTTGTGCAAAAATTGCAATGCCGTCGGCGTTTCCAATCCGCTGTTGCGGAAAATATTTAAATAATTCGGTAAAAAGAAAACGCTTATCAAAACAAACGAAACAAGCAAAGCGATAAGCACTATCGTCGGATATACAAACATATTTTTGATTTCCTCATTGTACTTCTTGCTTTTTTCATAATAATAATGTAAATACGAAAACGTGCTGTCCATCTCACCGCTTTCCTGCCCCACTCTAATAAAATTTATAAAAAAACTCGGAAAAATCTTTTGTGCGTCAAACGAATCCGCGATGCTCATTCCGCGCAAAATATCATCTCTGATTTTTATGAATTTATTTTTTATGAAAATCTTTTTGTTAAAGCCGTTAATTATTAAATCGAGCCCCTCAATTATCGATAATCCCGATTTATATGTAAAATAAAGCTGTTTCGCTATAACGGCGAGTTCTTTATCCGAAAGTTTCCGATTGCCGTTAAAAAAATCAAGCTGTATTTTTTTGGTAATTTCGATTAAATCATAATTTTGATTTTTCAAATATTTTTTTGCATCTTGCATATTGTCTTTTTCAATGCGTCCTTGAAGCCTTTTTCCTTTATCATCAATTACTATGTATGAATATGTGGGCATTTTACACCTCTCTTCCAAAAATCATAAAAATAAATTTCCCAACATTTCGTTTGCGGAAGTGTTTCCCAAAAGCACGTTTTTCCTTAAAGAATCTTCAATGAAAGAAAAATTCATAGCTTTTAAATTTTCAAAAATTTCTTTTTCTGATTTATCGCCTTTAAATAATTCTTTGATACTATCATTCAAAATTAAAATTTCATAAACCGCAAAACGCCCTGTATATCCGCTGTAATTGCATTTCGGACAGCCGACTTCTTCAAAAATTTCAGCATCAACTTCCAATTTTAAAGCATCTGCGATGTGTGGCGTAACCACTTTTTTTGTTTTGCAATGCGGACATAATCTTCTGACTAATTTTTGTGAAATAATCGCTCTGACGCCCGCCAAAACTAAATATGTATCAACACCTAAATCAATTAATCTTTTAATCGTCGTAACCATATTATTTGTATGCAGGGTCGACAAAACGAGATGACCCGTAATTGAACTGCTTATTGCGAGTTTTGCGGTTTTCTCATTGCGAATTTCTCCGACCAAAATAACATCGGGGTCTTGCCTTAAAATAAATTCCAACGCATTATCAAAATCCAATCCCGCTTTTTTATTAACGTTAATTTGAACTATCGACGGAATAAATTTTTCAACTGGGTCTTCTATCGTTATAATTTTTTTCATCGACGTTTCAAACTGTGATAAAAAGCTGTATATCGTTGTAGTTTTGCCGCTTCCCGTCGGACCTGTGACGATAATCGCTCCGTGCGGATTGGATAAAACTTTATCAAGTTTTTTAATGTCGTCCTCAAAAAAGCCCAAATGCTCTTTTGATTCAAGCTTTTGCGTTGCATAAATAATCCTGATAACAACGTTTTCGCCGTAGATTGTGGGCATAACGCTGATACGAAAATCATATTTATCATGCGAGTGCTGATTTTTAAAATGTCCCTCTTGCGGAAAACGTTTCTCACCGATATCAAGACCTGCAAGAATTTTAAATCGCGAAACGAGTTCATCTAAAAAATCCAAACTGACTTTTTCAAACACTTCTAATTTGCCGTCAATGCGAAATCTTACGACTATTTCCTGTCCGTTAGGGTCGATATGAATATCGCTTGCGTTTTTGGATAATGCACTTTTGACAATGGATTCCACGAGTTTAACAACGGGAGAATCGTTTATTTTTTCATCAAAAAGCAATAATTCCGCGTCATTTTTTTTAATAACAAAAGCATCTCTCGATTTTGAAATTTCGGAAATTTCTTTTTTGGCGTAATGATAATTTATTAAATTTTTGATATCATTATTTTCCGCAAAAAACGGACGTATTTCAAAATCGGTTAAAAGTTTAATCTCATCAATGAGTTTAAGATTGATGGGATTGCCATCGCAAGGTGAAGAATTTTGTTTTCGATACGCAACGGAAAAACGCTGTATTTATCGGCAATGCCATAATCCAATAAAGATATTATATTTTCATCCGCATCAATTTCGGATAAATCTATAAAATCAATATCACAATTAACTTTCAATGATTCTTTGATGATTTCAAAAGAAACACCTTTCTCAATCAAAACATCAACGGGATTCATATCATAATCGGCGTCCGTAATTATTTCAAGAATATCTTCTTTTGTGCCTATATCAATCACTCCGAAAGAAAACAGAACTTCCGCGAGTTCCTTGCCATACATTAAATAATCACCTCGCCTTTGTTAATTTTGTATTAAATAGAAATTACTGGATATTATATCAAAGAGTTTCTCTTCTGTAAATACTTTTAACAAAAAATATAAAATTTTGTAAAAATATAGATTTTAAGTTTTGCAATCTCCTTGGATTGAAGTCAAGTTAAAATCAAATAAAAAAAGATTTTTTTTGAACTTTGATTAGTCCAAAAAAAATCTTTATGTTTAAATTAAAAAATATTTTTAAATTATCTCTTAACTCCGAGAGTAATTTTTTCGCCGTTGATATTCCATTCTTGAGTGAATCCCTCAGCGTCTTTGTTTAAAACTTCATTCGCCATAACTTCTTTTTTTAGGAACTCAATATTTTTATCAATTATTTTTGCCAAAAGTTCGTTACCGCTGTGGGTAACAACTATTTTGTCCATAATTTCAAAATCGGCACTCTTACGCATGTTTTGAATTTTGCTGACGAGCTCACGAACATATCCCTCTTCGATTAACTCTTCCGTTAATTCCGTTTTGATTATGGAAGTCACATTTTTATCTGTCGCGGAAACAAACCCCGAAAGTTCAACAGTTTCATATAAAACATCATCGATTGTCAATGAAACTTCCGCATCATCGATATTAAAAGTCGTCGCGCCGTTTTGTAATTTTTCCATAAATTCATTGCCGTTAACTTCAGCCAAGTACGCGCTTATTTTTCCTAAAATTTTTCCGTATTTAGGACCTAAAGTTCTTAATTGCGGTTTGAATTTATAAGTTGAAAACGCGGAAACATCATCAACAAACGAAACATTTTTAATATTCAATTCGCCTTTAACGATTTCCAAATATAAATCGTCCAATTTTTCTTCTGATTTAACGAACATATCTCCGAGCGGCTGACGGATTTTCATATTCGCGCTTTCTCTTGCGGAGCGTCCCGTCGTAACGATTTTCAAAACCAAATCCATATTTTCTTCTAAAGTTTTGTCAATCTGATTTTCGTTAACGGCAGGAAAATCGCAAAGATGAATACTCACAGGCGCGTCGGTGTCAATACTCTTAACAAGATTTTGATAAATATCTTCCGTAACAAAAGGAATGAACGGTGCGGCAACTTTTATAAACGTCTCCAAAACTGTATATAAAGTCATATACGCGTTTATTTTATCCTGCGGCATTTCTTTTGCCCAATATCTGTCTCTTCCGCGGCGGATATACCAGTTGCTCAAGTCATCTATAAATTCCATCATCATACGAGCGGGCTCGAAAATTTTATATTTATCCAAAGATTCGTCCGTAAATTTAACGAGCGAATTTAATTTTGATAAAATCCATCTATCCATCAGGTTTAAGTTGTCGAAATCCAAAGTGTGTTCTTTAGGATTGAATTTATCAATGTTCGCATATAAAACAAAGAATGAATAAGAACTTTTAAGCGTTCCGATAAATTTTCTTTGAGTTTCTTCAACCAAATCGGAAGAGAAACGACTTGGCGTCCAAGGTGAACTTATAGAATAAAAATACCATCTTGTTGCGTCCGCGCCTTGTTTATCGAAAACGTCCCAAGGGCTCACAACATTTCCTTTATGTTTGCTCATCTTTTGTCCGTTTTCATCCAAAACATGCCCCAAAACAATAACGTTTTCATACGGTGATTTTTCAAAAATACAAGTGCTTATCGCCATCAATGTATAAAACCAACCGCGAGTTTGGTCGATTGCTTCCGAAATAAAATTCGCAGGGAAATTATTTTCAAAAACTTCTTTATTTTCAAACGGATAATGAAGTTGCGCAAACGGCATCGAGCCCGAATCATACCAACAGTCGATAACTTCCGTGACGCGCGTCATTTTTCCGCTACATTCGGGACAATTCAAATGTACTCTGTCGATATACGGTTTGTGCAATTCGATTTCGTCGGGGCAATCGTCGCTCATAGATTTTAATTCTTCGATGCTTCCAATCATGTGGCGGTGTCCACATTCACATTCCCAAATCGGCAACGGTGTTCCCCAATATCTTTCGCGGCTTAATCCCCAGTCGATTACGTTTTCTAAAAATTTTCCGAAACGCCCCTCTTTAACGTTATCGGGCAACCAGTTAACCGTATTATTATTTTTCGTGAGATTATTACGCATTTTCGACATTTCGATAAACCAAGTGTCGCGCGCATAATACATCAACGGCGTGTGGCATCTCCAACAAAACGGATAATTATGCTCGTGTTTTTCCGCTTTATATAAAGTATTATTTTCTTTTAAATATGAAATAATTAAAGCGTCCGCGTCTTTTATAAATTTGCCCTCTAAAAAATCAGTTCCCTCAACGAAATTTCCCTCGGGATTTACCAATTGCACAAAAGGCAAGTCGTTTGTTCTTCCCAAACGCGCATCGTCCTCACCGAAAGCAGGCGCGATATGAACAACACCCGTACCGTCGGTTAACGTAACATAATCATCGCAAACAACGTAATGCATTTTTTTAGTTTCATTTTTTACGAAATCGAAAAGCGGAACATACGCAGTTCCTTTTAATTCTCCGCCCGTAAATTCTTCGATAATTTTATATGGCGTAGTCAAAGCACTTTCTAATAACGCTTTCGCCAAAATATATTTTTCGTTTGTTTCTTCGATTAAAACTTTTACGTAATCTTCGTTTTCGTTTACAGCCAAAGCTACGTTTGACGGTAAAGTCCACGGCGTAGTCGTCCATGCTAAAATATATTCGTTGTCCGTTCCCACAATTTTAAATTTCGCGATTGCGGTCGTATCGATAACATCTTGATATCCCTGCGCAACTTCGTGGCTTGATAATGAAGTTCCGCAACGCGGACAAAACGGCACAATTTTGTGACCTTTATAAATTAAATCTTTATCCCAAATTTGTTTTAAAGACCACCAAACGGATTCGATATAATCGTTGTGATATGTTACGTAAGGGTCGTCCATATCAACCCAAAAGCCCACGCGCTCGGTCACTTTGCGCCATTCGTTTTCATAATGCCAAACGCTCTCTTTACATTTTTTAATGAAATCTTCAACGCCGTATTCTTCGATTTGCGGTTTGCCGCTGATTTTTAATTGTTTTTCAACTTCCAATTCAACGGGGAGTCCGTGCGTATCCCAACCTGCTTTTCTGATTACGTTGTAGCCTTTCATGATTTTATATCTCGGAATCAAATCTTTTATCGCACGCGTTAAAACGTGTCCGATGTGCGGCATACCGTTAGCCGTCGGCGGACCGTCAAAAAATGTGAATACAGGTGAGTTTTCCTTGTTCTCGTTAGTTTTTTCAAAAATTTTATTTTCGTTCCAAAATTTTATAACCGATAATTCGTTTTCAACAACGTTGTCGTTTAGATTAACTTTTTTATACATTTTAACTAAACCTCCATACTTATTTTTGGTTATTTCCAAACTATAGAAACAGCCTTATTTTTCTTAAAACTTTTCAGTTTTCCGATTTTTAAATTATGAAAAACAATAAAAAAACTCTGTTCCGTCCCAATATAAACAGGACGAAAAAGAGTATGATTCTAATCCGCGGTACCACCTGACTTAATTGCTTTTTAAAATATCAAAAAAATAAAAAAGCAACTCGCTCATGAAAATCCTATAATGTGGATTAAACATCAAAGCCTACTTAACTGAGTTGACTGAAAATCAAATCAAAATTTTTCGGTTTGCTATTCGGAAAAAAATTCTTCCTTATCGGGTGATTCAAAAATAAAACTTCAAATTGAACTCTCAGCGAATTGTCCAAATCTCTGTACTCTCGAAAAAACTCAAGATTATTAAAGCATATATTTCCCGTCCCGATAATAATATTTGTGATGTATTTAATTGTTAAGTGTATTATACATACTGCGCGGCGGTTTGTAAAGACTATAAAATTTAAAAGTGTTATGTTATAATCTTAATAAAATTTCAAATTTATAACAATCTGTAAAGGAGACAGAAATGAAAAAGATTTTTATCATCACGTTTTTAAGTGTCTTACTTGCTTTTCCTTTAACGATTCACGCGGAACTTTTACAATTTTCAGATGTTACGACCGAACATTGGTCGTATGAATATATTGAAAAATTAAAAAATCTCGGAATTATGAAAGGCATGGGCAACGGAACTTTCGGCATCGGGCGCACAATGACGAGAGCGGAATTTGTGACGGCTTTGGGCAATTTAATGAAATGGGAAAATCATATTCCCGCGAGCATGAGTTTTTCTGATGTTCCCGATAACGAATGGTATTTCGGCGCAGTCGAAACAGCTTTATTTAACGGCGCAATTCCGAAAAGCGAAACATTCAGACCGACAGAGCCGATAACACGCGAAGAAATCGCGATAATATCCGTGCGTGCGTTGGGTTATAATAATCTCGCGGCAAACGCCAAAGTATCAAGTTCGTTTTCAGATGTATCAAATAATGCGCAATATATTGAAATCGCAAAAAATTTCGGAATCGTTTCGGGCATGGGCGGAGATATATTCGCGCCGAACGATACCGCAAAAAGAGAACAAGCCGCGACGATATTTGTGCGAATGAATGATTTGCTTAATAATAAAATAAATTTCACAAACGGATTTTATGCGATAAGTTCATATTCGCAAATAAACATGATTAATAATTTTGATGCGGTCGGTTTCGGTTGGAGCAGATTAGAATTTGAGGGCGATTCGCTTAAACTTAATTTTACCGCAAGCAATGCAAATGAATATTCCGTTCCCGACGGTTTTGAACAACCTTTTGAAACGGCAAACGGAAAATCCCGTCTTTTAATGGTTGCGGTTAAAGATGAGGATTCGGCTCGAATAATTAATAATTCGGAATTACGAGCGCAAACAGTTAATTTGATTTTTTCGGCTGTTAAAAACGGTATAAACAAAGATGATAAAAATCTTATGTTTGACGGCGTTGTTATAGATTTTGAAAGTTTGCAAGCTGATTCAAAACTTAATTTTAATACTTTTTTGAGCGATTTGAGAGCGCAGATACCGAATAAACTTATTTATGTCGCGGTTCAGCCGACAATACATTTCGGCGGTTATGACTATAAAACAATCGGTGAGGTTGCGGATAAAGTTATTTTGATGGCGCACGATTTTAACGCGAAAACATTAACCGATGAAGAAATGGCGCAAGGCATTGTAATGACGCCGCCCGCGTCAATCGGCGACGTATATAAATCTTTAGCCGCGATAACCGATGAAAATACGGGCGTGCGGGATAAAAATAAAATTGTGCTTCAAATAAATTTTGCTTCGGTTCAATGGAAAATGCAAAACGGCGCGGTGTTGAACAAAACTCCGTACACACCGGATTACAAGGCGATTTATGACCGCATTAAATCCGGCAATGTGGAAATGAAATATAATAAAGATTATGAAACGCCGTATTTGACATATAAAAATATTGAGGACAACACCGACAACGTAATATTTTATGAAGATGCGCGAAGTGTTAACGCAAAAATTAATCTTGTGCAGATGTTCGGAATTTCCGGCGTTTCGGTTTGGCGTCTGGGGAATGTCCCGAATTACGAATCAGATATATGGCTGAATGTTGAAGAGAGATTGTCGGAAATTAAAAATTAATTTTAAAATTTTTAAAATAATGAAAAGAGTTAAAATTACTTAATTGTTATAGGGGGAGGTAAACCGCATGAATAAATCTAAAAAAAATTTTTTTACTGCGATATTTTTAATGATGGTATTATCGTTAAGCGGATGTGAGGAAATTTTAGATGCATATCTTGAATATGAAGGAGAAAATCAACAGCATTACTCGCAAAGAACAGAGCATGATTACACGGCGAAACCGCAAACCGCAACAGGCGGCGCACGCGACCACCGCACGAATATTAAAAATGACGGAACTGATGTTGTTACCGTAATGTTTTATATGTGCGGAAGTGACTTGGAAAGTTCCGCAGGTGCGGCGACTTCTGATATTAAAGAAATAATGGAGGCGTACATCGGTGAAAATGTTAACATAATTTTGGAAACAGGCGGCTCAAAAAAATGGTTTATGAACGGCATTGACCCAAACAGAAATCAGCGTTGGAAAGTTACAAACGAAGGCATGGAAATGATTTATGATACAAAAATGAAAAATATGTCTGAGGGCGATACGCTTTCGGATTTTATCGCGTGGACGGCAGGCGAATATCCGGCGAATCGTTATATGTTGGTGCTTTGGGACCATGGCGGCGGAACTGTCGGCGGTTATGCATATGACGAACGTTTTCGTCACAGCGATATGATGCCTATTTCGGAATTAAATAAGGCACTCGAAAATGCCGCCGTAACTTTTGATATGATAGGTTTTGATTGTTGTTTGATGAGTACGGCGGAAACTGCTTTTATGGCGGAAAAATACGCCGATTATATGATAGCGTCTCAACGTGTTGAGCCCGGCGAAGGTTGGCACTATACGGATTGGATTAGTGAACTTTCAAAAAATCCTGCGATTTCTACGCCCGACATGGGAAAAATTATTGTTGATGAATTTATTGAAGATAACAGTTCAGGATATTTCGGAAACGAACTCACTTTATCCGTTATCGATTTAACGCATATTCCGAATCTGTTTCAAGAAATGTATGATTTTTTTTCTCGGGCGGAAACATCGCTTACGGAAGATAATTTGTTTATCGAAACATCACAAAAACTTGGCGGCGGTCGTGCATTTAAAGATAATGAAGATTTGTTTGATTTGAAATATTTAATAAAAGATATGCCGAACTCGGGGGAACTTATGCAAAAACTCGATAACTGCATTGTTTATAACGGAACGACCATCGCCGACTATAACGGCTTGTGTTTATATTTTCCGTATGCCGATTTAAGCAAGATTGACAGTGCTTTGTATATTTATAATGAAATCGGAATCGATAAATCTTATCAGCAGTTTGTGACCACATTCGCCAATATGATGGTCGGAGGGCAGCAATATCAAGGCGGCGGAACTAACGGACCGTTCGGCTCAAGTTCATACGATTCGGATTATTGGTCTGAGTTTGCTTGGGTAGACGAAGGAGCATTCGCGGATAACTCTTTCTATGAAGAAACGGGTTATGACGCTTCCGAACTTACGGTCGATGAAAAAGGTGAAGATTTCGTTCTTTCGCTTTCCGATGCGGATTGGGAATTGATTACGAATATTGAACAGCGCGTTTTTTTAGACGACGGCGGAGGTTATGTTGACCTCGGTGCGGATAACGTGTATGAGTTTGATGACGACGGCGATTTGTTAATCGACTTTGATAATACTTGGGTTGCGTTAAACGGCGAGTTGGTTTGTTTCTATACGACGGATGTCGTCGATGACGGCGATGTTTGGTATACGACGGGAGTAGTTCCCGTTTTGTATGAAGATGAATACGCAGAAATCGTTTTGAGATGGGATAACGAAAATCCTTACGGTTATGTTGCCGGTTGGCGATATGTTCCCGACGGAATCACCACGCAAAAAGGACTTTTTGAATTTATGAACGGCATGACGTTTGATATTTTGTGTGATTATTATACTTATGACGGCGACTACGATGACCAATATCTTTGGGGCGAAATTAATGTATCGGGCGAAATAATCGTGAGCTATGAAGATGTCGGCGATGCCGATTGTATGGTTTATTATGAGTTGTATGATATTTATCGCAATACTTATTGGACTGAAGCAGTTGTATATAGTATGGAATATTAATTGAGTCAAAAAAATAAAAATCTGAATTTGTGCAGGCGTCACTTGCATAAATTCAGATTTTTTTATGTAAATATAATTTTTAAAAATTAAAAAAATAAAAAAATAAAAAAATAAAAAATCATTAAAGCCGTTTGAAAACTTGAACGGGTTTATTCTAAAGATTTTAAAGTTTCTTCAAAAAATCTCAAATGCAATTTTTCATCTTCAATAATTCTGTCAAGCAATGCTTTTACCGACGGATTTTCTATCATGTTCATATGCTTTTCATAATTCACAATCGCCACGCTTTCAGCGTAAATATCAGCTTTAATCATTTCTTTAAAAGTCGGTGCGTAATTAACCGTGCTTGCGTCCCAAAAATATTTATTATCGTTAAAGCAGGGATTGCCGCCCAAAGCAACTATCGCATCGCCCAATAAATCCAGATGTTTCATTTCAACAATCGCAATTTTTAAAATCGAATTTGCAAATTCGGGATTATCTTTTATTCTGCCGTGCTGAAAAACATATTGAGCAATCGCCGTAAATTCGCCGTTTTGTCCGGCATAATCTTTTTTTAATATTTTTACGGTTTCGGGTTCGATACTTTCTTTAATTTTTGGATACGGCGCATAATCTGCATAAACTATCATTCCTTTGTTATGATTTTTCGGTGGAAAAGAACCGTGCATATTCACTCACTCCCAATTTTTATACAGTCTATGCATTGAAAATTTTATATATGCGGGAATTTTGCCGACTTAAAAAAAAATAAAGCTGCCTTGTAAAAAACAAGACAGCTTTTGTTTTATGTCATTCATGCCGTTTGATTAATAATCCGTACCCAAAATAATAATTATATCAAAATCTTTCATATTTTCATCGACCTGCAAAATCGGTGTTTTTAATAATTGTTGCAAATCTTTTCCGCGAGTTTGGTCTTTAACATTGATACGCGTTTGCTTTTGTTTTTCACCCGTGTAGCTTCCGATTTCAACATTATTATATCCGCTCGCTTTTAATTGGTCGCGGACTTTACTTGCGATTCCGTTAGTATTTGAACCGTTCAAAATATTTATTTTCAAATCTTTTGAATTAAATTGTGCAAATTCTTCTTCCGTATAATCATAATAAAAAACTCTCGTTATAAGGTCTGTGACTTCTTTGTTGTATGGATAAAAATAAGATGTTCCGTCATCAGGGTCATTGCCGGACTCGCCCGGTAACGTTGTAAATCTTATGTTTTCACCGCTTATAGAGTTTATAAATTTAACATATTTCGCCGCGTCTGTGATTCCGAAATCGGTTTTCACATAAGTAAGAAAAATTTTCGCAAAGCCCAAAGGATTTTCTAAAATAGTTTCTTTCCTTAAAACTTGCCTAAACATTTCTTTCAAAAAGTCTTGCTGAACTTTAATTCTATCCAAATCGCCGTTACGATAATCATCTCTGAATCTGACGAATTGCTCGGCTTCGCTTCCGTTTAAAACTTTTTCGCCGGCTTTTAAATCGATAAGTAAATCTTGGTCAGGGTCAAAATAATAGTAATCTCTTTCAAGAGTATATTCAATACCATCGACTGCATCGACTATTTTCCCGAAAGCTTCCGTGTTCAAAAGAACATAATAATCAAGTTTTATATTTAACAAATCTTCGATTTCACTTTTAAAAACATCAATACCGCCGTCTCTTCTGTTATAAATCGCATTAATTTTTGTTATAATGCCGTTAAAGTTAACTTTCGTATCACGCGGAATGTTTATAATTTCAAACATCTTACTTCTGCTGTCAAAACTTCCGACCATAATAACATCGGTCAAGTCGTTTGTATTATCAAGCCCCGCGATTAAAAAATTAGTTTTATCCGGCACGTCCGGTTTTTCTTCGGTCGGCAATTCGGTTTCTCCGTCATGCGCTTTGATGATGATAACATCTTCATTTTTTGTTTCGTTAGAAAAATATTGTTGCGGAATAGGTTCCACAGATGCTTTGAAAATTACCAAAGTAACAGCCGTTACCGCTAAAAACACAGCTACCGCCGAACCCACCATAAGCGTAAATTTTAAAATTAATCTTTTTTTATTATTCAATAATAACACTCCTTAAATAATCAGCGTTTTAGTCCTTTTCTTAAAAAAATCGTTTGCAATTTAATTTTCACCGCCGATTAAGAAAATTATTTTTATCGTTCTGTTTTTTAAAATTTTATTTCGTAAGTACACAAATATAATTTTGCCCCAAATCTTAACGTCCACATATAGTAACGAAATTTTTTTAATTTTGTTTCATGCGGAGGACTTATTTTTATCTCTCTGATAATAAGTACCCATAAGATTCTCGTTTTGTCATCGACAATATAAAACAAAATTTTAACGGCTTTTAGGAATTTAAAATAATTTTTTTACAATTACATATTTCCCATAATCCATAATTTTATATTATTGAAAAAAATATTTCAAGCCATAATCTTCGATTTTAAATAAGTGAAATTATCTCATATCTCAAAATTTAAAAAAATATCTTCCATACTATATTATTTTCTCTGAGTTACTCATGAATAATAAATTTTCCTAATTTTTTAATTTTTCCCTCAATACATAATTTTTAAACGCTAAAAAAAGAGAACATCTGAAATATTCTCTTTTCAAATAAATTTAATTTTACTGTAAAGCTTCGCCCTCATTCAATTCGGAATCTTCTTCGACATTGAAATTTTTATTAAATTCTATTTTCACATCTGTACCGACGCCGAGTTCACTTGTTATAGAAATTTTTCCTTGATGAATTTCCATAATTTCTTTTGCTATGGGCAATCCCAATCCTGTCCCGCCGCTTGAGCGTGAGCGCGCTTTATCCACGCGATAAAATCTTTCAAAAAGCATTCCGACGCTTTCTTTCGGGATTCCCTCTCCCGTATCTCGGATATTTACAACATAAAAATCTTTGTCATCGGTTATCGTAATCGTTATGACGCCCTCAGAGCTTGAATATTTCACCGCATTATTAATTACATTCGTGAAAACTTGAATAATACGACTGCTGTCCGCGTTAACATATGCGTTTTCCAATTCCGTTTCAAACTCTATTTTCTGTTGCATTCTGCTTGCTTCCAATCGAATACTGTACGCGGTTTGTTTTGTCAAATCGACCAAATCGACTTTTGAAACATTTATTTTAAACTGATTATTATCAAATTTGGATAATTCCAATAAATCTTCTACGAGCAAAGTTATTTTGTCACATTCAAACAATATTACTTCCAGATTTTCGTTTCTGTCCGCGGTTTCCATATTTTCAATCATCAAAATTGTTTCCGCCCAACCTTTAATAGTCGTTATCGGCGTCCTTATTTCGTGGCTGACATTCGCGACAAACTCTTTACGCATATTATCGAGTTTAATAAACCTCGTTGAATCCTGCAAAACTACGATTACACCGTCGGCAAGATGATATTTATTTTGAAAAATGGAAATCAATACCGTCAAATATTTTTCACCTATGGAAACGGCAAGCTCTTCAACTTTATTTTCTTCGTTATCTTCTTCGCTGTCTATATTTATACCGCTTAAATCTTTTAGTTTAATATTCAAAAGGTTTCCGAGTTTTGCATATGACAATTCTTCGGTTTCTTCGGTTTCCAAAAGGTCATAACTGACTTTATTTGCATGAATTAAAGTTCCGCTTATATCAAAAGCCAAAACGCCGTCCGTCATATTGGAGAGCAAAACTTCCAATTTATTTTTTTCTCTTTCGATTTCTTCGATTGTGCGGCTTAATTCTTCCGCCATATAATTAAACGTGGCGGTGAGTTTTCCGATTTCATCGTTACTGCTTACGGCGATTTCTTGATATAATTCTCCGTCCGCAAACGCAACAGCCGATTTTGTCAATCTTAAAATCGGCGATGTAAATGTTCCCGCGACTATCGAGCCTACGATTGCGGTTAAAATAAGCGCGACAACGGACGCGATATAAATTGTATTCGCCATCATATCGCGGCTTTCGTTTATCGCCGCCATATCGGAGCGAGTATAAATTATAAATGTTTGATTTCCGTATTCATCAAAAACAGGATAAAAATATTCGCACCACACTTTCGGAACGCCGTTTTTATCGGGAAATCTCGTTCCCGTCAAAAAATATTCCTCGCCGTTTATCGCTTTGGTGATTCTGTTTCCGAAATCAAGATAATCTTCACCGCCGTAGGAACTTTCTATGTATGCGCCCCTGCTGGACAATATAAATAAATGAACTTGCCTCGATATGTTTGAGCTCGAATCGGTATGTTGATAAACTTCGCCGATTGCTTCCCCGAAATAATCTATACTATATTTATCAATAATATTAGATTTGCACATATTCGCAATTTCTCTTAAATCCGATTTCATGCGCTCGATTTCCGATGATTGAATCTGCAAAATCATAATTGTTCCGCTGACGACCATAACCATAAATACAAGTGCCAAATATAGAAATACAAGTTTAACTTTAATACTTCTCATAATCTAAAACCTCATTAGTTTTGTTGATTGTCTTATTGAAAACAGTGAAAACCGTTCCGACCTTTTTTTGAAAAATTGCCCGTGCGGTCAAGTCCGAATAATTTAAATCGCTCTACTTATTTTTTTTATTTTTAAACTTCTTTATCATTATCAATATTAAAATAATAGCCGACCCCGCGTTTTGTTATAATAAAAACGGGTTCTTCCGCCATATATTCGATTTTTGTTCGCAATCTTCTAATCGTAACATCGACCGCTCTTATGTCGCCGTAATATTCGTATCCCCAAACTTCGGACAATAAAGTTTCACGCGAAAAAATCATATTGTTTTGCGTCGCCAAAAATTTCAACAAATCAAATTCACGTCTTGTAAGTTCGATAATTTCGCCTTTTCTCTTAACTTCAAATTTATCCGTGTCAATCATAATTTGCCCGAATGATAATTCGCTTGATTCTTCGATGCGCTCTTCATTGATTTGTGAGCGTCTGATATTTGCTTTGACGCGCGCCAATAATTCTCTTATGCTGAAAGGTTTTGTGACATAATCGTCCGCGCCGAGTTCCAATCCCAAAACTTTGTCTAATTCTTCCGCTCTCGCCGTTAACATAATTATCGGCACTTGCGATTTCTCTCTTATTTTTTTACACACTTCAAAACCGTCCATCTCGGGCATCATAATATCTAAAAGTATAACTTCGGGTTGTTTCGTAAGTGCGAGCTCCAAACCAGCTTTGCCGTCAAAAGCTTCTAATACATCGTATCCCTCTTTTTGTAAATTGTAAGAAATCATCTTCACGATATTCTGTTCATCATCAACTACTAAAATTTTACTAGCCATTGTAATCCTCCTAAATTTTAAATATTATCCTTCTGCGAAGTGTGCACCAAGTCAACTCAGATGTTTAAAAAAATTTGAATACATTTTCACCAAATCGAACAGCTTCAATAAACAAAACTTACATTTTTTAAGTAGAGCACATACATTCAATATCGAACAACCTCTGTTTTTTAAGATAATTTATTCCATTATATATATAAACCAAACTAAAGTCCATTATTCATTATCAAAATTTTAACAAAATTTCTTTGTTTTAAGAATTGTTTTAAGTTTTAAGAATTGTTTTAATAATTTTAAAATTTTTTTAATTTTCAAAAATTAATACGCCTTTTTATATTAACCGATAAACACATAGAGGTAAACACAATAATTTATTATTTAAAAGGGGTGTACTTATTTTGAAATACAATACAATAACCAAAGTTTTTTTCGGAATCGGCATGTGCGCGTTTTTGCTTTCAAAAAATAATTTTGGTGATACGGTTTTCGCCGATAATTACAACACCGACGGCTATCCTGTTTATCGCGTAATGGAAGCTGTTCCCATCGAAAGCCGAGTTAAAGCTTACGGTGAAAATTTATATATTTCTATTAACGATTCAAATGCAAAAAATGTTTCACAACTCAGCCAAATAAATCAGCCCGCGCCTGTGCAAACTCCCACGCCAAATTCTAATAATGTTGTTTATATGGATTGGAGCGAAGTCAAAACTGTTTTCACACTTAATAAAGATGCGGAAGTTTATGATATTTTATCAGGCAAAACTTATTATGTAAGAAGTTTTTCCAACGGAAATCATGCCGATGTCGAAACGGTTACAAAACAAGATACAAAAATAATGTATGAAACATTCGGAAACTCGTGGAGTTGGGACGTTCGCCCCGTTTGGGTTACAATAAACGGATACACAATCGCAGGCTCTATAAACGGAATGCCGCACGCAAAAGGTGTAATCGACGGCAACGATATGGACGGACAAGTTTGTATTCACTTTTTGAACAGTAAAACTCATAACGGAAATGCAAGTTTTACACAACTTCATCAAGACATTGCAAAACAAGCTTACGAACTTTCGTTAAAATAAAAAATTGAAATAAAATTTTACGCGATAACTTATTTAAAAACGTTGTCGCGTTTTTTTATTTGAATTTACAGGGCGTTGTGATATAATAACAAAGATTTCTATGCGATTTATGTTCAAAATTTTATTTGATTAAAGAATTTTTAAGATAATAAATATAAAGGAGATTTTTTTATGAACGCCAAAGAAGTTTTTGAAATTATAAAGAGGGACGCAACCTCGATATATTCCGCTGAGGGTTTGGAAGAAAAGCTGAAAAGCGGAAAGCAATTAAAAATTAAATTGGGCGCAGACCCAAGCCGTCCGGATTTGCATTTAGGTCATTCGGTAGTTTTACGCAAATTAAGATTATTGCAAGATTTGGGACACGAAATAATTTTCGTAATCGGAGATTTTACGGGAATGATTGGCGACCCGTCCGGAAAAAGCAAAACGCGACCGTCATTGACATTTGAAGAAACTCGCCAAAACGGGCAAAGTTATTTAGAACAGGTTACAAAAATTTTGGACAGAGATAAAACAACAATCGTTTATAATTCCGAATGGCTTTCTAAAATGAATTTTGAAGATGTTTTAAAACTCGCCGGAAAATATACGGTTGCGAGAATTATGGAAAGAGATGATTTTGCGAATAGATATGCGAATAACCAATCGATAGGTATTCACGAAATTTTTTATCCGTTGATGCAAGGTTATGATTCGGTTGCTTTGGCGTGTGATATCGAAGTCGGCGGAACAGACCAAACTTTTAATCTTCTCGTGGGGCGAGATTTGCAGAGAGATTATGACCAACCGCCGCAAGAAGTTATCACGTTTCCGCTTTTACCGGGGTTGGACGGCATAGAAAAAATGTCTAAGTCTTTGGATAATTACATCGGAATCGATGAGCCTGCGGATATAATGTTTGAAAAATGTATGAAAGTTCAAGATATTTTGCTTTTGGATTATTTCAGATTAACCACAGATATGAATGAATCGGAATATACGGAAATCGTTCAAAAAGATATCAGAGAGGCGCATTTTGTTTACGCAAAAGAAATCGTTACCATGTATCACAGCGAAGATGCGGCGGCAGGCGCGAAAGAACGTTATTTGCAGGTTGCATCAAAAGCAATTCCGGATACGTTGGACATTTTTAATGTTGATAACGAAAAATTGGAAGACGGAAAAATGAGATTGGTTGAGTTGATACGTGACGTCGGATTTGCAAAATCTATCGGTGAAGCAAGACGTAACGTTCAAGGACGCGGAATCAGAATCGACGGCGAAGTCGAAACGGATATCGATAAATTGGTTTCGTTTGAAGAAGATTTTGTTTTGCAATTCGGAAAAAATAAATTCGTAAAAATAACTAAAAATTAATTTAAAAAACGGTTATCGGGAAATAATTAAAAAGATTCCGAATTTCAGTTTTGAAAATTTTTGCATATTAAATTTTTACCGTTTTTAAAACGCATATTGATTACAATATAAAAATCCGCCTTTGAAATTTCCGAAATAAAATTTCAGAGGCGGATTTATTTAACGAAAGATAAAGCATAAATTTTACAAAACGTTACCCGACGATAAAACCGGCTATATACAGGTGTGGGTCGTTAACATCAAACTTTTTGACGGTTGTGGAGTCTTGATGTATTATAAAAAACATATTGTTATTGTATTTA
>JGI994J12354_10001923_pt1 | contig 20772 bp, 15 predicted proteins | sample IntmicLarv3ML3BL_FD_12354 | JGI IMG/M metagenome (IMG submission 12354) | reverse complement strand
GGGTTCGGAGGCAAAGGTGTTGTAATCAATCGTTTGAGCATCAACAGCAGAACCGCCGTTAGAATTGAAAGTGACAGTGACTTGATCCATTGAAGTCCATTTGGCATACAGAGTGATGTCTTCAGTAACCAACGTATCGAAATTATAAAGGGCACCGCCGTCTGTTAAAGACCAGCCGGCAAGTTGGTAACCTTCTTTAATAGGAGCCGGATCAGGTGCGCTGACAGCAGCACCGTGTGCAACAGTTTCACTAGAGAACTCAACGTTGTCACTCATGAAAGAAACAGTATGCTCAGATGCAACCCAGCCGGCATATAAATCAAAATCTTTAAGAACCGGATCGGAATCAAAGTCCCATTTTACATTACCATCCGTCAGACCGGTATACCATCCTTCAAACAAATATCCGGTACTGGTCGGTTCGATCGGCTCAGGAAGCAGCTCGCCTGAAATAACAGTTACTGTTGAAGGATCGGGCATATCTGAAACAGTTTGGCCTGCAGTAGCATTTTCATGGAAAGTTACATTAAATGTATTTTGGACCTCATAAGCGAAATAAAGGATAATCTGCTGGTTAGCAACATCTACAGTAGCCAGTATGGGACTTGTATCTCCGAAATTTTTATCATCACCCGGAATCAACGCACCATTTATTATGTGCCCGTCCTTGGTAAATGCCATCTTTGGCGAAGCCGTTATTGTAAAGCTACCGTGATGAGAGGTAAGGTATTCTCCTTCAGGATGCTCATCAGTATAATAAAGTCTCTCATAATATTCTTGATGAAGGAATTCAACATCCTCAATTTTACTTGCCGGTTGACCTTGTGCAGTTAAAGCATACCCGTCTTCATTTACAAGATAATGCTTCATCAATATTGTTCCGTAATCTCCGGAATTTACTATAGGAACGAAAAATTCCTTAGTTTGCTCATTTCCATCAACATCGATATAAGAAACGGTTGTCGGACCGTTTGTTGCAAAATTTGTACGAGGATTAACACCCTGCTCTATTCTGATTGTATAAGTCAATGTGATCGGACTTGACGCATTCTCAACGGAGGGTATTTTCCAAATAATTTTTTGCCCATCTCTTCCGTCTACACTCACTAATTGGAAGTCGCCGGGTTCAGGATCATATGGCACACCACCTTTCTTAAAAACAATAGTCGAGGAAACTAAAGTAAACATTTCACCCATCGGATCGTCGATGACCACATTAGTTGCCGCAAAAGCAATTTTTCCTGCAATTTCGACAAATGCTTGCGTTAATCCGGCAGTATCCGCAGCATTATTCATTTGATAATAATTGTCGTTAGAATTTGCGCATTTCTTAAGAACGGCCTCTCCGTTCGATCCTGCACTCAATGCTACGGTGTAAATTTCAATATTTTTATTTTTGACTGCGTTTGCTTCAGCAATTGTTGCAAATCCGTTATCAGATACAGTATAGGTGTGACTACCGTGAGTCGTCGGACATGAAATAGAAATATTTGACCTATTCGCACCGGTTAAATTAAAATCGGATCCGCTTCCGACCGTTCTGCTATAATTAAATCCGGCTGTATATCTGTCATCAAGGACAAAATTTGGTGAGCTTCCGGTGTGCGAGGAAATTGAGATACCGTAAATATTAGTCACTCCATAACTAAAAGTTGGCTCCCCATCACCCAATAAAACAATATATTTATTATTCGCGTGAGATGATGATAATAATTCATCTCCGCGTCTAATACCGGCTTGGATATTTGTTCCGCCATTTGCCGAAATATTTGAAATTGTGTTCTTCAATGCTGTTTTATCATTTGTGAATGTTATATTTGTATTTGCCGTATCGTTAAATGTAACAATTGCAATTCTGGTGTTGTTGTCCTCTTTCAAAAGATTATCAACAAATTCATTGGCTGCTATTTTAGTGTTGGCCAGTTTTGTCCCTTGCATACTGCCGGACTTATCTATGACCAAAACAACATCAGATGTTGTAATACGATCAAGACCATTTAATGAAACGGTAACTTCCCATAAATCTGAATTCGCTTCATGCGTCACACTTTTATCAAGAATCAAGGCGCCCGGAATTTCTGGAATTGGGTCATCCTCGCCGGGAGCGGCGAAAGTAACTCCTGAAAACATTGATAAGACGATACAAACAACCATAAACATAGCTGTATAACGATTTTTAAAACCCATAATATATATCTCCATATTCTGAATCGACGACAAACCCAACCCCGTTATTGGAAAATGTAGAAAAGTAGACGTCGAAAATTATTATTAATCGTTTTTTACAGTAGATAATTTTTAGTAATGAATGTTATAGTTTTTAAATATTTTGATGTTTTGCCACTATTGTTTTGAATTTATATACGGATGCCAATTCATATTATTATTCCATTCTAAAAAAAATGTATTTTAGATATAATAAATTTAAAATAATGATAATAATATATTTAAAAATACTCGAAACAGTAGGAGCAGTCACAATTTTTTTACAAGTATATTAACAAAAATATTATTAGTGCATCTATAATTTAGAAATGAGTAAATTAAAATCAAAAATAAAATCAAAAATAAAATAAAAAACAAAAAAATTGAAAAAAAATAAATAAAATTATTGATTAAAAGTTTAGAGTAATAAAACACGATTTAATTTTTTTGAAATTTAGAGAAAAAATTATATTTAAAAAATAAAAAAATACAATGAATGAAAACAAATATTTTCACTCATTTGAATCTGATTTTTCATAATCCAACTTCTGAATTCAGTCCGTTAGCATACAAATCAAAAAAACATTAGAATCGCCGATCAAATAATAAACAAATTCGCTAAAAATAATATCAGCGCGAACGATTGTCGGATTTCCTTGCGCATCAACCGCATTTTTCGTTTTCATTTAAGAAATAAAAATGTATGAATATTTTTGAATACGGCATGCCCTGACATCTGAATTTTCGGCTTAAAATTCAAAGCATTCGCTCTTTTTCAAAAAAATAAATAAAAAAAAGAATGGGATAGCGCGGATTTGAACCGCAGTCCGAACGTCCCGAACGTCCGAGGATGGACCAAGCTACCCTACTATCCCGGGCAGAATGAAATGTAAAAGAGTCTGCTTTTATTTTAACCTTATGGGATAGCGCGGATTTGAACCGCGGTCCAAGCGTCCCAAACGCTCGAGGATGGACCAAGCTACCCTACTATCCCTAAATGACAATTTTTACAGACGAGAGGACATAAAAACACGTTCTAATTTATAAAGATTGTGAAAAAGAAAAGAAAAAAAGAATTATTCGTTTAATTCGTTTTCTTTCCACCGCTTATAAACATTGTTTTCAATGCCGGCCAAATCTAAAGCCCGACCCGCCATCACATTGAATAAATCATCAATCGTTTCCGGCCGATTATAAAAGCCGGGAGATGCCGGAAGAATCGTTGCGCCCGCTCTTTTGACGGCCACCATGTTTTCCAAATGAATTAAACTCAAAGGCGTTTCCCGCGTCATTAAAATGAGTTTTCGTTCTTCCTTTAAGCAGACATCTGCCGCGCGGACAAGCAGATTATCGGAAATTCCGCCGGCAACTTGGCCGAGCGTTTTCATACTGCAAGGCGCGATAATCATACCCGCCGTTTTATAAGAACCGCTGGCAATCGGCGCAAAAAAATCATTTTCATCATAAACAAATGACGCCTGCTTTTTCACATCCTCGGGAGAAAAATCGGTTTCCGTCAAAATGATTTGCTCGGCGGCTTTAGTCATCACCAAATGCGTCACAATATCCGTTTCGTTTAAAATTTCAAGCAGACGAATACCGTAGCCGACGCCGGACGCACCGCTGATTCCGATAATGAGTTCCATTTTATTGTCCTTCCAATTGATGTAAGCAGTCTTGAATCATTTCAGAGCAAGTTTCTTGAATTTGTATAATTTCGATGCGAGAGATGTTGTCCAAATGAATTCCCGCCGAAAATAAAACTGTTTTTTTTGTATGATTACATATTCGCTCGGCACCGTCAAGAGCAATTTCATTTTCCCGATGGCCTAAAACCGTAATCACGGAACAAATAGCCTGATCGGTTTTTATGTCATAAAATGACAAAGCTGCCGCGCCGATATGAACTTTCCCGCCCGTCAGCGTCACAAAATAATCGTCGCCTATTTTTCGGACATCCAATGATAAAGTGATGCGCTCAAGATCTTTTACGATTTTCATAAATTCACCCGAAGAATTGAAAATAACAAAATCTAATGATAATTTTTTATAAAAACAAAAAGAAAAAGCAGCATAAATATTTAATCTACACGAATTCAAAAGATATAACAGAAGGAAAAATGTCTCAGCTTCCCATTACCGATAATCACATCCATTTTGATATGGTGCGCGGCCGCGGTTTAGAAGCCGTCCGCGATTTTAAAAATGCCGGCGGCACACATATGTTTCTCGTCACTCTGCCGAGCCGCCACCTCGGGATTTCCGTTAAAAAATCCGAAGATTATGAAGAAATTTTCATGCGAACAATCGCCATGACCGAGAAATTCAAAGAAGAAAACGTAACCGCATTCCCCGTATTGGGAATTCATCCGGTGGATATTCTTTATTTATCGGAAGAAAACGGCATTGAAAAAGCCATTGAAATCATATGCGGCGGATTCGACATTGCCGCAAAATATGTACGTGAAAAAAACGCCGTCGCCTTGAAATCCGGCCGCCCTCATTTTCCCGTTGCGGTGGAAATATTAGAAGCTTCAAACAGAATCATGGACCACGTATTCTGCCTTGGAAAAGAATTGAAATGCGCCGTTCAGCTTCATGTTGAAGATATGACGGAAGAAAGCTTGGCAAGCATTTCCGAAATTGTAAAAACGGCCGGAATTCTTCCTGAAAAAGTAATAAATCATCATGCAACTCCGCTTGTTTCCGCCGCCGAAAAATACGGCATTTGGCCGAGCATTCCGGCCGGCAAGGATAATATTGAAATTGCGCTGAGTCAAGGAAACCGATTTGTTATGGAAACCGATTATGTTGACGATCCCGATAAACCCGGATTTGTGCTGGGTCCCAAAACCGTTCCGAAAAAAACAAAAAAATTAATTGAAATATATGGCGAAGAATCGTTTTGGAAAATTCATCAGGAAAATCCGCAGCGGATTTACGATGTGGATATCGAAATCTGAAAGATTATATTAAATCATAGAATCCAAAAAAAGAAAAAAACCAAAAGAAGAAATAGAATTAAAAGATGCAGATAAAATTTTCTTCAAATTCCTCTGCATCATTTTTTTGAGATGTGATAAGTTACGGTTTTTATTTTTAAATTTTTAAAGTTTATTCTTTATTTTCAATCAATTTATTCTTGTTTCGTTTGCGGATGATGAAATAAGAAATACCGGCAATTACTGCAAGAATGATAACGATTGCAATAATAATTGTATTCATATTCCAGAACGGCTCTTTTGAAATTTGAACGGGAACTTTCAGCGGGTCGGAAACGACCTGATGTCCGAAGGCGTCTTCATAGAGAATTTCACTGTTAATGCCGTACAGCTTGTCATAAATTAAAGAGTCTGAATCGATGTTCAATTTAAATTTGGCAACGACTGTCTCGCCCGGAGCGACATCGCCGATATAAGACTGGTCGTCGGTTGTACTAAACGGCGTTGCCGTGCTGAGACGGACAAAAGCACTCTTAGCGACTTTCTCGCCGGAATTCTTGTAAGTCACATACAGCATACCGCCGCTGCCGGAAGACAAATTGTGTTCAATATCAACAATTTCAAATCGGGTATCTTCTTTAATTTTAATGATGACGGGAATCGTCTTGGTCACGTTTTCATTGTACCAGTAAGACATATTCAAGTTTTTAACGCCGCCCAGACCGCCTAAGGGACTTTCAACAGCATCGGCGCTGTAAATAACATTTCTCAAATGTTTGTAAGTTACCTTCAGCGTTAATTCATATTCTCCTGCCGGAAGCCCATTTTGAATGTCAACAGAATAACGGACCGGCGAAGAAGAAGAACCGGTCGACAGACTTCCGAGTTCTTGCGCGCCCGTTTTAACGGAAATGCCTTCAACGTTTGATTCCAACACAGCCGTTATGCCGACCGCTGTCAAAATACCATTCACGTTTTCGATTTCCATTTTTTGAAGTGTGAGGTTCAGCTGATCATTTATGGTTGAACCATTTTTGACGTCTTTTTCCGACTTGAATCCTTCCAAAACGCCTTTATTTGTTAAAACAAGAGGAACAGAAGCGGTTTGGCCGCTTGCATATTCGCCGTTGCCCTGAATGCTGACAAAAAGATCGGGCGCGCCGTAGAAGGAATAATAATTGCGTCCCAAATCGCCGTAATAAGTTTGATTTGCTGCCGCTCCAAACGCCGCCGGTGCCGCCATACTGACAACAACCGCAAGCAAAAGAGCGAGAGAGAGATATTTTTGAATTTTTTGAATCATCGTATGAACCATAACAATCACTTTTGTTTTTTTTTGAATTAATAATCGGATAACATAAATTTTGAATTTGTTTTGAATAATTGAACTGTTTATAAATTGAAATCGGAGTCCTGAAAACTCAACTTTCACTTCCTTTTGAATTTAGACGAAACGGACTTCTTTAAACTGTAATCGGCATCCCTTTTCTTCATTTGCCCTTTATAGACGTCAAGTGCCAAAGACAGAAAAATGAGTACAAAAACACCGATCATTGCATTTTTAAGCGTAAAAATGCGAAACTGTTCGACAAGTTCCAGATTCAGTTTAATTCCCGGCGTAATCTGCAAATCTTTGTTATCATCATAAAACCGCACATCTGTATTCATGCCGTAAACTTTCGGCAAGGCGCTCGAATGTGTTGAAATCGGATAAACAATAGTCACCGACTCGCCCGGCTCAACGTCTCCCAAAAAACCTTTGTTGCGCGAAGAACTGAGCGGATACATCAAATCGATTTTGCTTTCGGCATCATAAGCCGTCCTGTCACCGACATTTGTGTATGTGACGGAAATATTACTTGTTCTTCCGGAATCCAACATGCCGACGGAGTTGGAAACTTCAAAAACGGCGCCGTTTTTAACATAAACCGGAATTTGTAAAACAACTTGCTTAGGCGTATATTCTGCAACATAAGAATCGGAATACAAAAATGTTGAAAATCCGTCTGTTCCATTGCCGGCTTTTATCATTTTGACATTCGACTGATATTGATAATCAACCGTCATGGTGATGAAATATTTGCCGGCCGGCGCATTCGGACTGATTTGAATCGGAACGGAAACCACGTTATTGCCGCCATTGCCCTGAATGAGAGATAAATAAACATAATCTTTACCTGTTTCAACATCAATATACGGACTGTCGCAGTCAAATTTAATGTTCAGCGATTCGGCGTTGACTCGAAGCCCTTCAAGAGCCATTTCCGTCATTGCCAAAGTGATTTGAGTTGTTGTATCAGCACTCTCTTTCAAATATGCTGCAAGGTCAAGGGGCATGATGACCGTTTCCGGAAAGGAGGGATTAGGATCTCCGCTTGGATTGTTGGGGTCATAATTAGGATTGTATTGAGGATTGTAGATATCTACGGGCGTCATATTCAGTTTTCCACTGATAATGTATTCACGAGACGAAAGCCGCTCAACCGTTCCTTTATTTGCAATCGTAATTTGAATGGCAGCGGATTCTCCTTTTTTGAATTCCTGGTTTCCGCGAAGAGACGCGGCCAACTCAGGCTCGCCGTAGCCGGCATAATAATCCAGCGTATCGGAAGCCATGATCGGTAAGAAACTGCTTGCCGCCGCCGCGGGGCTGCAAACGGATATGAGAATCAGTACGGCCGCAAACAAACAAAAAACTAAGTTCATTGCTTGCGAAATATTTAAATCCTTTTTTAAACGCATATTAAATCATCTCCCGATTCTTATTCGGTTTAACGGCGGAAAGAATGGAGTTTTTGAGGTGGACAAGCGTTCCGATGACACCTCTGTCACGGAAGCCGTCAAATGTCAGCATAAGCGGCGGGAAAACAATAAATGATGCCAGTAAAGTCATCATCATATTAATCACCGTTACAACGCCGAAACTGGAAACAATACCGAATGCTGAAGCGGTCAGTGCCAGGAATCCGAAAACGGTTGTCAGCCCCGAAACGACGAGAGCAATACCCGTACTGGAAACAGCCGTCCGCATGGCTACGGCGGCAGGTAAGCCGCGCGCTTTTTCTTCATAGAATCTTTCCATCAGCAGAATCGAATATTCGGACCCCGCCCCCAGAATCATACATCCCATCACGGCGGTCATTGGGGTGTAAACAATATTAAAAGTGTACATGACAATACCGGACCAGCCGATAACCAATCCGATTGAAAGGACCGGCGCCGCCGCTTTGAAAAAATCACGATAAATAACCAAAAGCGTTACAAATACCAAAACAACGCCCAATATCGTTTGCTGTACTCTTCCGCTTAAAAGAGAACCCAACAATTCAATAAACGGAATCGTGCTTCCCGTAATTGTTGCTGTGGACCCCGGCGGCAGCTGATGCCAAGTCAAATCTTCTTCAATGATTTCGACAAGTGTTTTTAAACCGTCCATCGGCAAATCTTCCATCGCCGACCCGATATTCAAATTCAAAAGCAACATAGAATTGCCGTAAGAATATTGCGACAAAGTCGATGCCGGAATCTGTTCATAAATAGCCCGAATTTCTTCCTCCGTGTCCGGAATCACGCCGCCGTTGTTTTCTTTGACAACCGACGCCAAACTGGTCGCCCCGTAAACATACATTTGATTGGTGGTCTGATACGTCCCAAACTCATCCATCCATTTCAAAAGAATCGGAGAAGCGATGTTATCCGTTTCAATCATGATGTTGACGGTTCCGGATCCGCCCATGACAGACCCCATGTGGAAGAAATCCACCAATGCCGGCATATCCGGAGGAATATAAGTTTTAAAATCCGTTTCGGCAGGAATAGCCGAATCCGCATAGAATCCGATGGAACCGGTGACGATTGCAACCATGAAGATTGTTTTTTTGTGCCTCATTGTGAAATCGATGACTTTATTTAATGTTTTTGTGATCAGGTTGCTGTTTTCCGAAAGGGTGTTTTTGGATTCTAAATCGGCTGCATTAGACTCGTCCGCACCGCAATCTCTTTTAATCAGCGGAAAAATTTTCGACATCAGAGATTTTTTGCCTCTTTTCGCATCTTTTATTGCAATCTTTTCGGAAAGCTTGTCCATGAAATAAAGTGAAACAACACCGAAAAATAAAGCAGAAATATAACAAGCGGAACAGCCAAGAATAAGCAATTTTCCAAAATCCTGAATCATCGGAACGGAAGATGTTAAAAGTGAAAAGAAACTGACAACCGTTACGAATAAGGCCGTTAGAACGGCAGGACCCATATTTTTAATCGTAGAAACAACGGCATCATGCCTCGTTTTGCAGCGCCGCAATTCTTCTTCCATACGATTATGGAATTGGATGGCATAATCAACGCCTAAGCCGATCAAAATCGGGAAAGCTGCAATGGAAACCATCGTCATGTTGATTCTGAGAAAGCCCATTAAACCGAAAGTGTAAATCAAACCGAAAACGACAACTATAAGCGGATAAAGTCTCCAGCGAACGCCTCGGAAAACAAGTCCTAAAGCAACAATCATCAATAAAACGGCAAGCAACAACAATATTCCCATACCGGTTGACATTTCGGAATTCATATCCGATGACAACGCGGCGTCACCTGTCACAATTATATTATAACCCGGCGGGAATCCGGCAAATGAAACGGAATCTCTGACAGCTTTCAAAACATCTTCTTTTTGGACATCCGTCAAATCGGTATAAGAAACCAAAATAAGTGAATGCGTATCGTCGTAAATCAGCTGAGAATAATAAGACGGACTTAAATCAATTATAGCCTGAACTTCATCCATGGTTGACGGAATTTCCGCTCGCCCCGTTAACTGCTCGTTTGTCGCTGTGATAAGAGTTGCCGGCCCGATAATTCTTTTAACGCCGGATATATTGGAAGCCATTTTTTCAAGGCGTACCGACGCTTCCAAGACGGCGGGGTCTTTAACGTTGGCGCCCTCCACCATGATAACAATAGATTCTTCACTGAACATTTTATTATAATGGTCAAGATCCTGATACATTTTTGAATCTTTTTGGATATAAGTATCCATGCCGGAATACATTGTAATTGTAGAAGCACCGTAAAGACTGACAACAAGTAAAGCGATAAAAATGAAAAAGACAAGCCAGCGTTTGGAATCCACAGATTCTCCTATTTTTGTAAAAAGGCTTGATAAAGACATGAATACAATCCTCTAATAATATTCGTTATGAGTTGAATGGGAACTTAATATAAACAATAAGTAATATAAATATGACATAAATATAATATAAATAAAATAACACACAAGTGAAAGATTTATAAAACGACAGATAACAACGTCGTAAAGTTGGAACGTCGACAGAAATCTGATTATTTTATTGAAAAAAGCAGAATTTAATATTCCTCCGATCCGTTATTGTTAAAGTCATCGACATCCGATTCATTTTTATGATTTATTTCGTGTTTATATCGTTTTGGATTAAAAACTTTGTTAAAGTTTTAACTTTTTATGGAAGTTAATGTTTTTAAAGGGTTGTGGATTTTTGTTTGTTTTATTTGTTTATGGTTTTAGTTTGTTTATGGTTTAAAGGGGTTGGATATGATTTTACTGTATACATTGTGTACAAAAATTCATAGGAGGCCAATAAAATCGGAGGATATAAATTCTAAATTCTTTCGTTTTTTCAAAACTGAAAAATCTTACAAACAACCACAGAAGAACCGGGTGTGTGGGGTTAGATGTGTTGTTACGAAAAGAGTAACAGTTTTGAACAAAATAAACAAAACCAGGAAAGTATATAAATATTGTTGTTACATTAGAAGTAACAGTTTTTGAGAACACCCCGTAAGCCATCATTATTAGATGGAAAAAATGGCGATAACTTATAAAAACAGATGCAGGAAATGAAAATATAATGCGGAGTTTGTAATGATAAAAGGAAACTTAGTCTCAAATTTAAAAAAATTCGGATTATCCGAAAATGAGTCAAAAGCGTATGTCGGACTTGTTTTTTTGAAAAAAGCCAGTGCCCGAGAGATTCATTCAATCGCAGAAATTCCTCGTGCAAAAGTGTATGAAATTTTGGACAGTTTGGTTGAAAAACGGTATGCTGAAATATTGCATGGAACACCCATCCATTATAAAGCGACGGATCCGGAAGATTTGCTTCAAATGCTTCGAGAAGATTATGAAAAAACGGCGGCTGAGATTTCAAAATCATTTGAAGAAATGGAATTAAGACCGTTCGACGAAGAGGAATCCGATAACTTGGACTCAATTCAATATTTGAGAAGTGAGTGGACCGTTCGCAAAAAAATGAAGGATGTTTTGGAAGAAGCCCGTGAAGAACTGATTATTTTCACACGCTCACCGACGATTATGAAAGAAATTGAAGAGGATTTAATAGCGGCAAACAAGAGACTGAAAATATTAATTTTGGTAAGCACCGGGGAAGGATATGAAAAATTTAAGATTCCGGTAACAGTTTATCCGGAAAATGTGCGTCCAATCCTGCAAGAACTTGAAGAAAGTCATATTGCAAACCAAAGCTGTTCCATTATATCCGATGTCGGAAAAGCATTAGTGATTCGAAAAGACGGAACAAAAATAGAAGCCCATTACCTTTCACAATCGATTGTGGACTTTTTGTATAAAACCATTTATTACTTTGTGACCAATGCCGATTCAATACAGCTTCCCGAACGTTTCAATATGGCGGAACAAAAAAAGCAGACGGCCGAACAAAAAAAGCAGAAAAATGAGGGAGCGGCCCCGGAAGAAAGTCAGAAATGCAGCCGACGTGATTTAAAAAACAATTTTAAAAATAATCTAAAAAACAAATTTAAAAAACAAGTTTAAAAGACGGGTTTTAAAAAAAGTAAAAATGAATCTAAAAAAACTTTAGACAGAATGAATTTTTAAAAAGAAAAAAAAGAAATTATTTGGAAAGAGCTTTTGGGGATCTCTTCAAATATCTTCTCTTGTGACCGGAAGATGAAAATCTCTGAGCCGGCCCGGGATGTGCTTTTGCGCTTAATCCGTTTTCGACTTTTTTAGCGTTTCCTTTTCTTCCTTTTACTTTAACCCAAATGATGCTGCCGGTCTTGCCCACAATCATGCCTCCTTAAATTGAAATATTATAATTTTAATTGATGTAATGTTTGTTTAAATGTTAATTATCGTTTCATGATTCGGATCGGCCGCCGCAGATCCTGTAACGGAATAAATGTGAAAATAAAGATTGAATAAAATTGAATCATTTATCGGAATCTTTAAGGTTTGACTATAACACAGTTTTATTGATATAAACCTTACGTTTTCAATTTGTAAAAAAGAGACGAAAACGTCTGCCATTAAATTTAAACCGTAAAAAGTCTTTAGAGGAAATAATGAAAAAAGCGGACGTAGCGATAGAATATTTCAGTGATGAAGAAAAAGCGCTTACGGAATACCGGAGGGAGCGTTTCGTTGATGTCGTTCAAGATGTCGGATTTGAATGTGATTGTTGCGGAAAATGCTGCACGCAAAAATTTAATGATCATGTGTACCTGCTTTCGGAAGACGCGGCAAGAGTGGCGGCAGAAAATCCGGACGCAATAAAGCCGTCTCCGTACTACGATTTTTGCGATCAAAACGGCTGTTTTTATGTATCGGGATACAGTTTGAAAACGAAAAATGATGAAAACGGAAGCTGCTTTTTTTTGGAAAACAACCGTTGTCGGATTTATGAAAAACGACCCTTAATCTGCCGGATTTATCCGTATATGATTCACAGAGAAGAAGGCGAAGACGGGACATACGATTGGCGCGAAATCAGCGGCCTGAACGAACACGGCCTTTACGGCGCGGAAATCAAACCGGATGTCGCCGAATCGATTTATGACGATGTTAAAAAATACGAGCAGGGCTACATCGCACAAGAAAAAGCATTTTTAAAAGCGATTTCCGACCATTTTGAAAAAAACAATCTGAAATATATTCCCAAAATTTACGATAAACGAATTCGGGATTTTGAAAAAGGAGAGGAAGTCACCGTTTTCGTATATTTCAACGGCGAATTCAAAAAGCATCTGACACGAAAGAATTAAGTGTCATTTTCGGAATCGGAATCCATAGAAATTTTTTGTTCGAAAGATTCGGAATAAGGATAACGACTTTGTTTTCCGCAAACAAAGCATGTTTTTAAAACAATGCCGCCCTTCAGACGGACTCTGCAATTGTTTCCGGGAACAAGATAATGATAGCAGTGTTTGCAGATCCGCCTTTTCTGATCGCGCGTCAGTCGGACACGATAACGCATACCGATGAGCCGGGCCAGCGATACATACCGCTGTGTTCGGTCGGGATGTGTTTTGAAATTTTGTTCGGCAAGCTCAAAAAGAAGGATCATGCGTTCTTCCGCAATTTTTTTGGATAAATCTTTATTCTTTTTTCGGCGGTGCTGAGACATAATTTTCACATCATTTTTTGCCGATGTTAAAAGAACGAAGGGCAATGCCTGTGTTTTTCAATAAATGAGAGGCTAATTCTTGAGACGGCCAAGAGCCGAGACCGCAATCCGGACCCGCATATTTAATCCGATCTCCAAAAACGGCGGACAGCTGACGAAGCCTTTTTTCAATGACGTCAGGCGTTTCCATTTGTGCCGTGATTTCTTTTAAGATGTCGGGTTTTTCCCAAACATTGCAGCCGTATTTTTCATTCAGCGTACCCGCCAAGTTGAAAATATCAGTGCGAGAGATACCTGCCCGAACAAAAGTGTCATACCCTTCCAAGACTTTTCGGTCAATCATATCCGCATAAGACGGTGTCGCCGCCGATTCCATGCCGATGACATTAATGGTCGGCGCCTCGCAGGCTAACTCATAATACAGTGGCGAATGAATGTGGATCTGCACATCCGCCCCGCTTTTAAAAGCAGCACTGCCGGCCGTTGTTAAAGCGGAAATGATGTCATCAAACGGCAGAGACAGATCCGGATTGATACCGATGCTGGGCTCGTCAACGGAAACGACGGCAATATTATAATTTTTCGCTTTTTTCAGGGCTTTTTGAACGAAAAGATTGATGTCTTTCGCAAACAGCTGATAAATATCCGGATACGAGGCGCCACCGAATTCTTTTAAAAACAACTCGGTCGGACCGGTAACGCACATTCGAAGATTCGGTTTTTCACCGAATTCTTCCAAAAAATGTTTGCAATAAACTTCAATGGCATCCATTTCAACCGTGTCGGCACATTCTTCCTTTAAATCAAACGGACCGGAACAGCAGGCATCGTCTTTAATCGGCCTTAAAAATTGCTCCGTCATGTCCCGAACCTGCGGATAAGTCGGAATCTGAACGCCCGCATTTATTTTGAACTCAAGAATTTGATTCAGCACCGAAAAAAGCATTTCATCGTTATCGCGGTTAAAAGCCGCGTCGCTGACGGTGTTTTTTTGAACAGAATCCGGAAGCGGAAAACTGCCGATATCATCAAAAAGAATGTCAGTCATTATTTCATCCGTCGCGGTTATCACATGGAATCGGGCGCATCAATGCCGAGACACGAGAGCGCATTTGCAAGAGCGATTTTCGCCGAAAAGACAAGTGTCAGCCGCGCTTTTTTCAAAGTAACATTTTCAATATTGAGAACGGGGATGTAACGGTAGAATTGATTGAAATCATCCGCCAGCTCGCGGGCGTAAATGGCAAACGTGTGCGGCTTTAAGTTCTCGGCGCTCTCTTCTATTTTTTGCTCAAATAGGGCAATTTTCTTAATCAATGCCGCTTCTTGCGGCTCTGAAAGCAGAGAATAGTCGGCCGATGCGTAATCACAGAATCCGGCATTTTCCTCGGCTGCTTTTGATAAGATATTAGAGGCGCGAGCATGCGCATATTGAATGAAGGGCGCGCCTTGTTTTTCAAAGTCGAGTGCGGTTTTCCAATCAAAAACGGTTGATTTTTCGGGCGAAATTTTGATAATATCGTAACGAGTCGCACCGATGCCGACCATTTTAGCGACTTCTTTTTTGAACGCGTCGGATTCTTCGGGGCGCCGCTTTTCAATTTCGTCATACGCTTTGTCAATCATTTGCGCCAGCAATTCGTCGGCGGAAATGAAAACACCGCGGCGAGTGCTCATAGATCCTTCGGGAAGGGAAACGAATTCAAAAATAACAACTTCAGGAATTTTATCGCCGAGCATTTGAAGCGCCGAGCGGAGCTGCCCCGAAATCAATTTGTGATCGGCCCCGAAAACGTCAATCATGCGGTCGCATTGAGAAGATTTCCATTCGTGGTAAGCCATGTCCCGGGTGGTGTAAAGAGACGTTCCGTTGGAACGGCGGATGACAAGCGTTTTTTCAAAGCCGTATTCGGAAAGATCAACAACAAGCGCACCGTTGTCTTCTTTGGTTTTTCCGGTCGCTTCAAGTCTGGAAATAACATCCCAAACGGCACCGCTTGCGATAAATTGAGATTCGCGGACAAATTTGTCATGTTTGACATTCATCAACTGAAGTGTCTCTGAAATTCCGGCAACGGCCATATCAACAGCATGCGTAAAACTGTCAATCGTTTCCGGGTCGCCGGATTCGACTTTTTTCATCAATTGTTCAATATATTGATTAACAGATTCGTCGGCAGCAATATCCTGATTGGCTTTAACATAAACGTCAACAATCGCATTGTCCGGCTTGATATCCATGTTCAGCGGATATTTCGTACAAGCCCATGAAACAACGGCGATCTGCCGACCGATATCATTGACATAATATTGAACTTCGACATCGTATCCCGCTTTTTTCAAAATCCGTGAAAGCGTATCGCCGAGAATTGCATTTCGAATGTGTCCGACATGAAGCGGCCCGTTCGGATTGGCGGAAGTGTGTTCCAGTAAAATTTTACCGGATTTATGACCGCTGCCATAATTTTCTTTTTCGGCAACCGCGTTTGCGACGGTTTGAATCAGATATTTATCGGAAACAAACAGGTTGATATAAGGACCTTGAGCCTCAATTTTGCCGATTAAATCTGCCTGTCTCAACGCATCCGGAGAGACAGCCGCAACCAATTCGCCGGCAATCTGCGCCGGATTGGCTTTCTTATCCGATTCTGTTTTCTTTTGCTTTTCAGTCGCCATCAGCTGAAAGGCAAGCCGCGTTGCTAAATCAGAATGTTCGGAAACTTCAAAAGAAACATCCGCTTCTTTAATATTGTACCCGAGAGAGACAGCCGCCTCACAAAGTACTTTTTGAACCTGGTTTTTGAATTCAATAAACAAAAAAATCACCGGAAACCGTCATGAATTGAAAAAAAATAAATGTCCTGTCGAAACTTCATAATATAACTTTTTTCATAATATGTTTTCATAATATGTTTTCATAAATGTTTCATAAATGCTTCATAATATGGATTGAACGAATATAATTTGAATCGTTTTAATGATGCACATGATTTAAATATTTCTCTTTACCACCGCTTATTTTTAAAAAATTTATAAATATATCAAAAATCTGAAAAAGGAATAACATTTTTATGACAGAATAGAGCATTAATATTTGATTCAGACAAAATTTTGAGAAAATGATTATGAGCAAATCACAAAACCTGCTTCCGCTTACGACAAACAGAAACGTATGGATATCGATGGCAATAATTGCCTCAATCCTCTGCGGAATCATTATGATTTTATTTTATTTTCAGGAAATATTTGTCGTCGTTCTTTTCGGATTGTGTCTCATCGTTCTTTTTGACAAAGGCGTAAAAATATTCAACCGATACACGAAAAAATATACGCGAAAGCAAAGGCAAGTTCTTGCGGTCATATTGCTTCTCATTCTCGGAAATATTGCCGGATTTTTTCTCACACAAATTGCGGATATATCCAATTTGATTTCAAATTTTGAAAATCTTCAGTTAATGATAGAAGTCGGAATGCGGATGTTGATGGATATCCTGTCGGAACTTCCGGAAAATGTCGCCGACAGAATAAATGAATTTATTGTCGGCGTCATCGACTCGGTGTATGTTTATGTCGGTGTTATAATTTCTCAAGCTCTTTTCTACACGCTGGCGATTGTTTTAATTTATCCGATTATGTTTAAGATGTATCTGAGAGATAAAGACCAAATTAAAACGGTTTTGGCAGATTTGGTACCCGCCCGCTTTGAAAAAGAAGCATATCATACGGCATCAACAATATTAACGCAATCCAATAACTTTTTTGTTGCAAAAATAATAGAAAGCATATGTATTGCAGTGATATGCTGTGTCGGTTTTTACATTATCGGTCTGCCGGGATGGCTTTTTTTGGGAATACTGGCCGGGTTATTGAATAATGTACCGTACATCGGCCCATTATTTTCAATCGTCCCGCCGGCTGTCGTCGGATTTGCTTTGGGATGGGAAACGGCCGTATGGGCAATCGTTGTCTGCGGAATTGCTCAAATTGTAGATAATATCTATTTGGTTCCTTTTATGATTTCAAGCAAAGTCAGTGTCAATCCGCTTACGACCGTGACACTGATATTGATGTTTTCTCAATTATTCGGCGCACTCGGAATGATATTGAGTATTCCGATATACATCGTTTGTAAAATCGTATTGATTGAGTCATATAAACTGTTGGTCAGAATATTTCCGGAGCCGGTCGGCGATTAAAAAATTCGATTTTTTGCAAAGGGCATCAACGCCGTCCTTTCAATTATGAAAAACCATTAAATTTTATTCAATTTTATCGATTTTCATGAGCGGATAATTTAATTTATCGTCAAATGCCAATGACGCAAACACTTTTGCCGAACCGTATCGAATGACAACACGGACCGTCAGCATTGTTCCCTTCAGTTCAGTGTATTGGAAAAATTCATTCAATTGAGCCCGAACATCTTTTTCATGGATTTGAACCGAAATGTCCAAAACATAAGGCTGGGCACGAATACTGTTTTCAATTGCTTTTTCCAAAGAAGGAATACCGGAAAGAGAAAGAGGCGTGCCGACAAATTGATGATAAAGAGCGCCGAGCTTAATGCCGGCTTCAAAAAGAGCGTGATCGCGGTCGGAAAAAGGAGCGGATGAATCAAAATCAGACATTTAAGTTGCCCTCTTTTTCAGATAATTAAATGCGGATAGAATCGGTTTTCAGAATCAAGCGAGAAAGCGGAGAACACAAATAAGTCAGCATCAAGAGACACATTGCTCCCGGAAAGATACTGACATAGACGCTGTCAACCGCTAAAGAGAGAATGGTTGCGGAAAAGAGAATAATCAGCAAAACAAATGAAAATTTTTTCATGACTTTCGGATAAGGAACCGTACTGACCATCAGAATCGACAGCAAAAGCATGAAAACGCAGAGAATCTCTAAAGCATACGGAATTTCGAATGAGAAATAAATGAGTCTGTCGAAAAGGATGACAAAAGATGCAAGAAAAACGCATGCGCCTGTGATCGGGATACCGGAATATTCGGGTTTATTTGACGGGAAGGCGTTGTAGCGGGCCAGCCGAAGAACGCCGCAGATGACGTAAAAACAAACCGCGGCAATTGCAAGAAGATGTTCACCCATGCAGTAAATGATAACAGCCGGTGCAACACCAAAGGAAACCGTATCGATAAGAGAATCAAGATGTGCTCCGAGGGGACCGCCGGAAACTTTTCGGGCGATGTATCCGTCAGCGCCGTCAGCGGCGGCTGCAATTAAAAGGCAGGCGGCTGCAATGCTGTAGGAATGATCCAATGCGAAAAAAATGGCTGCCATTCCGAAAAGGAGATTGACAAGCGAGACAAAATCGGGCAATTTTAAGAGGTGGAACACGTTCATACATTGAATTGTATTCTTTATATATTCTTCGCACTAAAATGAATTTTTTTCAATAAGCCGATTGTACCGTAAATTAAAGACAAAAAACCGAGGTTTAAAAAAAAGAAGACACAGACCCCCTTTTTTTTACAAAAAAATATAACTTCAACTGAAATCGAATACAAAGTAATGGTTATAAGTCATTAAGGATATCTATGGATTGTAGAGGAATAAAGAAATGAAATAAAATAATATCATTCATATTCCGCTTCAAAATGGATATTCAAATTACAAAATATCAACACCATCTTGGCACGGATGTTGACCTTTCAGGCCAAACCCAATCCGGCTTAAAAAAACAAAACCCAAAAAATACCAAGTCTAACATATATCTAACACACACAACAGTATCTGACAAAATATCTAACACACACCAAATCTAACATACAGTATTTAACACACACAAAATCTAACATACGGTATTTAACACACACCAATACCAACACCCAAATCTAACGACTCCAAAATTTAAGATACTGGCGTGATAAAAAAATTCTAAGAAGAGAGAACCATGAAAAAATCAATCTTAATGATCTTAACAATCATCGCTGCTGCTGTTTTAGCAGTCAGTTTCAGCGGCTGCTTAGGAAGCGCCGATGACGAAAATTCGGCAAACGTTCATATTAAAAATCCCGCCGCAATTCAATCTGCAGTCGTCGTAACAAACGGCGATGATGTTGTCGCACATATTCAAGTTATGATTTTCGGCACACACAGCCAGAGAGTTGACAAAGAAAATATTGTTGTTGACATTTCCGGAAAGAATGTCAATGTTAAGGTTCCTGTAACAGAGTCAAGTGCAGCTAACACCAGAGACATCGGCTATGAAACCGTTACAGTTGTCCTCGGCAAGAAAAACCAATTCACAGACGGCGACTACAAACTTATCATTAACGGCGACACTGACAAAGAATCTGTGATGAAATTCGAATTTAAAGACGGTATGCTTTACTACATAAAGAATGCCTCTGTCAGCACAGCAATCATTGAAGCAGACGGAAACAAGATCTTGTTGAACACAACAGTTTCCCTCGGCGGCAGCGCTGAAACAATTGACGAAAAGAACATCACTGTTTCCGGCACCTTTGACAAAAACAATGTTGTTGTCACAATTCCGGCACAAGTAAAAGACGGCATTACAACACTGAACATTAAATGGGAAAGCGTCACCACCGAAATCGGCCAATTGGACCAATTAAAAGACGGCACCTACACCGTAATTGTGAACGGAGAAGAAGTCCCGTTCACCGTTAAAGACGGAAAACTTGTCACAAGCAACTGATATCGACAATATTGTCGATTCAAAAAAACCAAAACAAACCTAACATAAAACCCAAAACAAACCCAAAACAAACCTAACATAAAACCCAAAACAAACCCCAAAACAAACCCAAGCCTTCAGGTCTTTGGTCTGAAGGCTTTTTTTATTTATTTTTGATGGATGGCAAATTATAACAACTCCGAAATTTATCAAGTATTATAAAAAATTTTTACATAAAATCGAAGTGCTGTTATGAAAAAACAGAATTATACGAACCCGAACAGACATTTAATTCATGAAAATTCAAAGCCGCTCTAACGAAAGGCATAAATAAGAAGAATCCTATGAGAAGGATTACGTTTTCGACGGCATCAGATTTTATCAGATGTCGACGTAATGTGAAAATGAGTTCAAGGCATCAAAACAAAACAGTCATTTCGGCTGCTTGTCAGAAACCCACCTTAACTCAGTGGTAGAGTGCGCGGCTGTAGTTTGGTCTTTTCGCAAAGTTTGCGAAAATCGCGCAGGCACCGCGATGCCCCCGGTTCGA
>JGI994J12354_10001922_pt1 | contig 20782 bp, 18 predicted proteins | sample IntmicLarv3ML3BL_FD_12354 | JGI IMG/M metagenome (IMG submission 12354) | reverse complement strand
TAATTTTTTTGATATAAAAATCATTTGATTTGAAAGTTATTTTGATATAAAAGTTATCTAAATAAAAAATGTATTAAGACACAACTATTTGTATCTTAACACATTATTTTTGCAAAATTTGTTCTTTCTTGTCTTTTCTATTTTTATTTTTTAATACTTTTTAATTCATATTTCTAAACTGGTTTGTCATCCCATTTTTAGACAAATTTTAAATACTTTAGTATTCTAATATTATTATAGCAATTTACATGGTCAAATAATTCTTCGAAATATACATTTAAGCTTTCATTTATTTATTCTTTAATTGTATTTCTTCATTTATACAAATATTAGTCTTAAAAGTGCTATAAATATCAACGATATAATTGATTCTACAATAGAAAAAATAATTATAAAATATATAATAGTATCAGAAGTAAACCAATCTGCTATTTTTTCAACTACTTTTATAACCAATAACCCTAATATAGAGTATGGTATAAGAAGTAGCAACATACTTCCTAATATTGCCCCCATACTAGCCTCTATATGAAGACCTACCATTCCTGCAAATATTAGTGTTGTAATTATTGGTATCACACTTTTTGCTATTGCATATGTTATAACATTTATCACATATGTAAACCTATCAACTGATATATATATTATTATTCCAATAAATATAGTACTTAATATTCCTAATAAGAAATTAGGACTTGATAAAGCTAATGCTGTACTCATAAAAATTCCTCCTCTGTTTTTCTTAAATATTACCATATAATAAAAAATCAAACAATAATTTTTTATTATTTTTCGTTTACTTTGTTTACATTATTCCTTTGATATAAAACTTATTTTGATGTTTTATATAAATACTATATAGATAAAAAATGTATTAAGATAAAACTTTTATATTATTAATATAATATTCTAAATTATCAATCCTAAATTTTAGCCCATCTACTAATTTATACACTCTTTCTTCTTCCATTCCCATAATTTCTTGATATTTTATTAGCATATTTTTAAATTCCGTCAAAATTTCATTCAACTCAGATACATCTATTCTTTTTGGATTTTTTATTAAATCAAGATATGTAGAAAACTTTTTACTTGTATTTGTAAATAATTTACCTGTATCATCTCCAAAATTCATTTCTACTATATTTTTATTATTTTGCATTGATTCACCTGTATCAAAAATAGGTGTAATTCTTTTCCATTCTAATGTATCTACATTTCTTATTATTCCAAAGTTTTTCATATGCCTATCTGTATTCATTACTAAATAATCTATTACTATCATATTTTCAAATTCTATTCTTGCATTTTGTATTCCTTTTGATTCCAATATCTCAATATAATGCTCTACATCTGAAGTATTATTATTTTTTTGTTTAGAAAAGTATATATCATTTGCTGTGATTATTTCTTCATTTTCATCAATGAAACATTCACATTTAGATATCATACCTTTATCCAATATATCCACATTATAATCACAATAGTCAAATCCTAATTTTCTACAAATTTGAGATACTAACCATTCATTTATTGGTTCTTGATTACTATTGCGAAATGTCCCTTTCACTAGTATTCTTTTTTTGTTTTCAATTATCCATGACTTTTTTATCATTCCATCTGATGTATTATTAGGTGAATACAAATCCACTTTTTCTTTTAATTCTTCATTAAAAAATGATGCCGCCAAAAAACCTGCAAATTTAAAATCATTTTGGAAAAAGTTTATATCTTCCCATTTCAAAGAATTCTCTACAGGATTAATCCAATATTGATCTGAAAGACTAAGACCAAATGCCTTATCTAATAACTCTTCCGGCATATTAATATTTAATTTCAACATTAATATGTCCAAATCTTTTCTCCAATTCGGAATTCCTCTTCCTTTAAACCAATCATTTAAAACCCTTATTTCATTTTGTTCTTTTTTAAATTGACTACTATATACTAAAAGAGGTGCATATTCAAAATCATATTTTTCATATATATTTGTTATACCAGGTATGTTTGCATCATATTCAATCTTTGCTATTTTTCTATTTTTATTCATTAGATAATATTGCATACTTACTTTTCACCTCTCTACTTAAGTTTATTATTATTAAACTTATTATATATTATATATTAACTAAATACAAGTTTTTCACACATTAATTATACTACTTCCAATAGTATTACCTACAAATTTTAGTTCCCTACATATATTTTCATTTTTATCTATATTCATTTTTATATAAAAAAATCAGATAATTATCAAATTACCTGATTTTTCTTTTAATTTATTTAATTATTATTTCATTACTTTCTTTTTAATTATAACCACTCCAGCTGCAAGTATTGCAAGTGTTGTTGTTCCTATTAAAATTAAAGTCATGTAATTTCTATCTTCTCCAGTTGGAGGTGTTATAATTACTGTTTCAGCTACTGCATCATCAGATTCTGTTGACCCTTCTCCTGGAATATAGTTACCTGGTGTTGATTGTAAGCTTGATCCTCCTGTTTTATCAACTTTTGCAATTTCTGCTTCATTGTTTATTTCAACATCTTCTGTTGTTGTTAACATTTTAGAAACATTTACAGCTATACTTTCTGATTCACCTGGTTTCAAATCTTTATTACTTAAGAATTCAGTATATAGTATCATCTTGTTTTTAATAGATTCACTATTAATTACTTCTTCTGTTAAAACATCATTCATTTCATTTAGATTTTTTATTTCCCATTGTGTATTTTTACTACTTTCAAATGCCCATGAATTATCTAAATAATCTACAATCGCACTTGGTTTTATAGTAACTACATTTCCTTCTACTATTCCATATTTATAGAAATTTTCTGATAAGTAATCAAGTTCACTACTATTGTTTGCTTTTATTTCATAAGTTACCTCTAATACTGCCCCTTGAATTAACTCATTATCTAATTCTATTTTTACAAATCCATTTCCTATTGAGTTTGGCCCCATATATGTCAAGTGATTATTTTCACCTACTATATTTCCTTCTTCATCAATTGTAATATTTGTAATTACTTGACCATTTGCAAGTGTTAATTTAACTGTTGATACTCTTTTTGATAAATCTAAATCTTGTTTTGCTCTTTCAACAATTCCAAAATCTATATTTTTAATTTGATAAGTATATTTGTTTCCAAATGAAGCTGTATATACAGATTCATATTCCACTCCTATATCCATTGTAGGTGTATCAGAATTCATAGTTCCTATTGTAGTTTCTGAAGAACTTGTAACTGATTTTAATTCTTCATCAATCTCTAGTCTTTCTTCATATCTATCAATAGCATCTGTGTATCTTGTATCTACATCTACTTTGTACCATTTAGTATCATTTTGATTTCTACTAGAATCATATACTGTTCCTTTATAGTTTTGTACTGTATATGTTTCATTTCCCCATGTATATGTCAATGTATAATCACCTGGAATAAATCCTGAGATAAAGAAGTCTCCATTTTCATTAGTTTCAGTTTCATATACTTTTCCTGCAGAGCTATTTTCAGATAATGAGATTTTAACACCTTCAATTCCTAGTTCTCCATCTTCATATTTTCCATCACCTTGTCTTACCATTCCAGTTTGCATTACTGGTGATGTTCCATCTAAGAATACTTTACCTGTTAATTCTCTTGCATCTGTTACTTCTAGTTTTAAATCTCTTGCAGTATCTGTATCATTTTCATAAGTTCTTCTTTCTCCTGGTACTGCATTTCCTGGATTTGACATTTTATCAATTGAAGCATATATTTTACCATCTCTATCAAATGTTGAATATGAATTAATCTCACTTATGTTTCTTAATACTGCTCCATCATTTAATATATCTAGTACTGCTTCTCTACCTAATTCAAATCTTACATAAATACTATCAGGATTTTCATTGTTTGCACTTATTTCTTGATCAATAACTAATCTTTTATACTCTGCATTATATGAACTATCAGTATATTTACTACTTGGAATAATTCCTGTAATATTACCTGTAACTCTATTTTCTGAGTTTCGCTCTATTCCAGTTCCTACTTCGACTAAAGTATATCTACTATCATAATAGTTTATTATACTGTTAACTCTAACATTTAAATCAGATGGTATATTTCTAGCATTAATTTGATATGTCACATATACTTTTAATTCTTGTGTTTTATTATCACTTGTATATTCATAATCTGACCTATATACTGGTGCTGTATATGATGTTGTTCCATCATATGTTGGTCCAAATTTAACACCTACATTAAATAATCCTTCCATATAGTCTCTACCATTTAAATCTTGAGCATAGTGGTAAGTATGACCTTTTCCATTTACTTCTAACCTAACATTACTTAAATCTTCTCTTAATGATATTAAAACTTGTTCTCTTCTATATAATCCTAAGTTAATATGTTTAATTTCTTCCTGTCCTGGAACATAATGTGCTTTAATACTATAACCTGTTTCATCAGTATTTGCTGTTATAATATAGTTTTCTGAATTAATTAAACTTGATGTAGTTGGTGAAGATGATTCATCTACAAAATATTTTAGTTCATGTTGTCTATTTCCATTTGTATCAGTTGTATATCCTGTATCTCTTGTCTCACCATTTACTACTGCAAATTTATTATTAAAATCTGCTCTAACTCTTTCATTCTCTGCTGATTTTGATCCATTATCTTTATCAATATGAGGTATAACATTTGTATATGTTAATCCATCATATTCAAATTCCATATAATAATTTCCTAATTCTTCAAGTAATACATCTACAAATTGATAAGCTCCACCATTAGCAGTTATTGCTTCATCAATTATTTTTCCTGATTTATCTTTTAATCTAACTTTAATTCCATCAAATAATATATCTTTATTATCTAATGTATTATCTTTAAATAAATCATTTCTAATAGAATCTTTACCAAAATCCACATCTACCCATACATAACCTGATAATTTAATGTATTTTCTCTTATTTTCAATTTCAAAGTCTGCTGTTTTATCTACTACAACATTTTTTTCTTGTCCTTCTGATGAAATTTCATATCCATAATTTGGGTTTCTAGTTTCATATGCTATATAAGTTCCTACCCATAAATCTTTGATATTTATTTCACCATTTCTATCTGTTATAAACTCTGTTGCTTCATTTCTATTACTTACATAAGAAACTTTTCCATTAGCATCTACCTTAACATATTCTCCTGTTTCTTTGTACTGAATATAAAATCCTACATTTTGTAGCCTAACTTCATTATTATCTGCATCAACTTTAATTACTTTTAAATTTCCTATCATTTTTTTATTAGGAATTGTTAAATTTGATGTTGTGTCTCCTGTTATTTTTTGTTGTAAATTATTAGTTACAATTTTATACCCATGTATTGGCTTAGTTTCACGTACTGTATAAGTTCCTACTAATAAATTTCTAATATTAATTTCACCATTTCTATCTGTAAAAAATTCTGTTCCATTAGCAATTCCACTTACATAAGTAATTTTTCCATTAACTTCTTTTACATATTCTCCACGAGCATTATGGATTTTAAATCCAACTCCTTCTAATTTAATATTTGGATTATCTTGATCTACTTTAATTATTTTTAAACTTCCAAATATTTCAATATCATATGGCATTTCTAATTTTAGCTCTTCTGTTTTAGTATATGGTTCTCTTATAATCAAGTTTTGATATGCATTTGTCATTGATTCTAAAAATGATATCTTAACACTTTTTAATTGATAAACTATCTTAGCTTCTATCTTTGTTATTTTTGTTATACCATCACTTGCAGGTATAGATATATAAAAATCTTTTCCTGATTCAAGCTTATCTCCACCTAAAAATACTTCATCATTTCCTCTATATGTAGAATATAATACCTCACTAGGTAAATCACCCTTTTGATCATATATTTTTATCTCATTAAATGATGCATTTTCTGGAAATGTCCAATTAAAAGGTCCAACTCTTACATATTGTTTTGAGTTACGTTCAATTAATCTTGATGTAATTTTATCTTTTTGTGTTCTATCCTCTATTTTCATATTATTAATACTTGCTACATATTCTGTAGATTCATCATCTAATGGACTTGGGCCTCTATTGTCTGTACTTGCAAAAGCTCTATTAATCCCATGAGCTGGTTCTCCAACATCTCTTAGCCATGTAGATAAATAATTCCATATAGATTTAGAAACAGGACCATTAAACTTCTCATTCCAATTTGCATCTCTTCCATTATCACCATGCAATATTGCTGCTAACTTAGCATTAGCATTGTTTTCAGTAGTTCTTCCTTGATTATCTGTTGATTTTTTCCCTTCAATTACTACTTGAGAAATTATTCTATAATTTATATTAAATGGATCTATACGTTGTTGTTCTTGCGCACAAAACATATCTCTATTTGCTAAAAATATATTTTCATTTACAACTAGAATTTGACCTACTGAATATGCATTTGATATTATATTAATCCCTAATATCATAGCAATTCCTATTATAATACTTGTTACTATTTTTTTCATCTTACTCATACTAAAATTCCCTCCTTTCTTTCTTATATTTCATCTATTTCATTTTTTTTGAATTTTTTCTTATATATTACAAATCCTGCAACTCCTAAAGTAAGTACTGTAACTATTGCTATTGTAATATACATTGCTCCACCTGTTTTAATACTTAATATAACTTCTGCTGAACTCATATCATTTTCACCATTAGCTCTATTTCCTGGTGTTGAATTACTATCCAATAATCCTAGTTCATTATAGTCTTCTGCAATTTCTGCTGTGTTACTACTAAGACCCATATTAGTTTCAGTCATTGTTTTAGTTAATGTCAATTTAATTTCTCTTGATTCTCCAGCTGCTAATTTTTCATTTCCAATACTTGTATTATATAAAGTATTTCCTGATTGATACCAATCTTTATTTAGTTCAGAACTAAATCTCATATCACTTGGTATATAATCAGCTATTTTCTTAGCATAACCTTCTACTTCACCTGCATTTTTAACTACTATGCTATATTCTATAATTGCTGTTGTTCCATTTATTAATTTACTATCAATTTCTGCTTTAGCAATTGTTTCATTATCATATTCTTTTACAGTAGTTCCTGCACTATTTTGAATTAAAATTCTACTTACATATTTATTTAATTCCAAATCAAAGTTTTGTAATTCTACTAAACCAATATTTATATTAGAAATATCTGTATCTTCTATTTCAATAATATCTGTTGATGCTACTCTTGATTTTTCATTTTCTATTGTTATTTCATTCATCATAGCATTTGAATTTAAGTTATTTGCCACTTCACTTACTTGATATTTTGTTAAATTATATCTTGTAGTATCATAATCAAATATTGCAATATATTTTCCATTTCCTATTTTATCTAATATATATATACCATTTGAATTTGTAGTAGCTTCTAATATATTCCCATTAGTATCTTTTACTAAATTATTAGTTTGTGTGTTTAATAACCTTACTTTGATACCTGCTAAAGTTCTTTCTGATGCATCTTTTTTACCATCTGCATTTTCATCAAACCATGCAATACCTGTTATTGTTCTATTTCCTTGAGTAATATCATTATCTTCTACTTGGTTATTATTTTCATTATTGTTATTTCCATTGTTATTGTTTCCATTATTTTCTTCATTGTCATCATTTTCTTCAAAAGCTTCAAAAGCTCTAATAATATGTGTAACTTCACGAGTAGTCGCAATTTCTTTTCCAAATACTTCCGCTGTTGCAACAGTTGTAATTGGTTCTGCTTCAAGTCTTGCTTCTGAATAATTAACTACTGTTTCAATTTCAATTTTTCCTGTTCCATTTGCTGCTATATTATATGAAATTTCTACTGCATTTCTTGTATAATCTATAACTTCTCCTTCAACTGTTACTTTATTTACAGTTAATTGAGATGGAATTACACTTTTAATTATTAATCCTGATGTATCTGAATTACTATTGTTTTGAACATCAATTACATAATTTATAATATCTCCTGCTTCTACATATTGACTATTTGTATTTGTTGTCATACTAAGTGAAACATCCATTTGTTTTACTTTATCTTCCCATACATTTGATCTATATTCATTTTGAGATGATAATGCTTTTACTGAAAATTGTATTACATCTATTTTTCCAATAACTATACTATAATTAAGTACTTTTACTTCTCCCACTTCTAAAGAACCTATGTCAATTTGTTCTTCATATTGTAATATTTCAGATTCAACATTTGTTTCATCTTCCATCCCAGTTAAAAGATTTACTTGACTTACTCTTAAGTTTTCTTGAAGATTAGTTGCTATTTTCACATTATCTAACTTTTTATTTGAAGTGTTTTCTATAATTGCAAAATATGATACTACTCCTAGTTCTCGTATTTCTGCTCCTCTATCTGTAACACGTTTTACACTAACTCTTAAATCGCCACTTGATGTAGTATGTCTTATTTCTTCTGATTCTTTAACAACATCATTATATCTTATTTCTTGTTTATTAGTTAAAACTGTTCCAGCAGATGTATTATTATTTACTCTTACTTCATACTCTCTATATGCTACTTCTCCAACAGCTAATTTTTCTATTGTTGCTTCATATTTTCTATCATTTAATTCTTTATAATATACTGGTCCTATATATTCATAATTATCTTCTGCCTCTACTAGTGTTGTACCTTCTGGAACAAGACCTGATACTTTTACATTAGAAATATCTTCTGTCCCAACATTTGATACTTGTAATCTATATCTAATAACTTCACCAGTTTTAACAGCACCAGTTACTTCTTCACCACCAACAGTTGCTACTAATTTTGCATTTGCTACAGGTCCTACTCCTGTTTGTAATGCAATTGTAGTTGCATCTAGTTTAGTTTCTATATTAGTTACACTATTAGTATAGCTAGCTGTATATTCAGTTTCAGCAACTTGATTATATTCTAAGTTTTGTGGTATTTCCATTTCATAACTTGCATTAATTGATGATTGTGGTTCCATTTCATCTACACTAATTAAATAACTTCTAACTTTACTAGCATCTTCAATTTCTCTTGACCAACCATTTCTAATGTCTCTTATATCAGTTGTTGCATTTTCATTTTCACTATAATATACTACTGCATTTTCTAGTTCAATTCCTTTTACAATTTCAATGTCCATATTACTATTTTCATTATTTGTTGCAAAATTTCCAAGTATTTTTACATCATTTATTTTTTCTTGATTATTATTAATAATTTCAATTTGTCCTTCTACTGTTTTAGCTGAAACTCCTCTTTCTATTGTTACATCTAATGCTTCCTCTTCTCCAATTGTTTCAACACCTAAATCTTTAATACTATGTATTGTAATCATATCTTTTGGAGCAATTACATCTATATTTTTAGATGTATATCCTAATGATTCTACATTTAAATATCTAGTAGCATTATCATTTTTATACGCCATTTTAATTGACTCTTCACTAGTTGTTGCTTTTTTATCTAGCTCTAAATCCATATTTATAATAATATATGCACCTTCTAATGCTAATTCTTTATAACTTGTTTGTTCTCCTTCTAAATTAATTGTTAGAATTCTTCCATTTAGTTCATAATTTCTTATTTTCAATTCATTTTCATACATAATATCTATACTATTAATAGATATATTTTCAACTTGAGATGGTAACTCAATTGCTAATTGTGGATTTTTATATAAATCATATTGTTCCTCATTTGATTTAAGTATTGCCTTTATTTCTAAATTATTTCTAACTACAGTTGTTAACGTTGTTCTATTTATTTCTAATCTTGCTTCTGTTACTGTTTCTTTTAATTCTATTTCAGATCCGATTTCTTGTATATTAGTAATTTCATCTCCTGTTATATATAATGCTATAACTTTTGAGTTTAATTTAGTAATATTTCCAAGTTCTGCTCTACCATTATCTTTTATTGCTTTATTATGTATAATATTTATTTTACCTGTATTTTTAACCTCAGTAGTCCTAATAATAATACTTCTTACTTCATGATTATATTTAATTACAACATTTCCTTCACCATCTACCTCAGAATCTTTTGTAATCTCTGCTAATAATTGATTATTACTTATAATTTGAAGTTTTCCATCATTTCCTAAAATATCTAATACTTGTTTTTTATTTATTTTAGATGATTCATATACTACATTTGCAAGTTTCCCTGTATTATATACAGCATTTTCTTCGATTATAACAGCTGAATCAAATATATTTGCTAAGTTAAACTCTACTTGAGTTTCACTAGTATATTTTCTATCATTTCCTGCATATAAGTTTCCTTTATAAATGCTTTCTTCTTCATTAATAACATTTACTGCAATAGTTTTTTCAAGCGAAGTAATATCAGATAAATTCACTTCCAGTTCATTAGCTTTTACTTGACTTCCGTCAAATAGTGTAACTACTTGATTTGCTTCTATTTTAAATTCATCTATTTCCTCTTCTTCATCATAAATAAAAGTTAAAATAACTTCTTCATAACCTTGTTTTGCCCATCTTATATTATTATTTACATTTGATTGATTTTTCATATCAATTGTAACTTTATTATCTTTATATTCTGAATCCCAAGATAACATTGAATTCATATTAACAATTGTTTGTACTTCTGGATTTTTACCTTCACTACTAGGCACTGTAACTTCCAAATTAATATTTTTAATTGGATAGTTATTATTTATTAATCCCAATTTTAATGAAGTTTGTACAACTCTTTTGTTAACTCCTTCTACTTCAATTACTTTATTAGTAATTACTTCTAATTCATTTCTAATATCTTCTTTATTTACATCATTTTTGAATAAGCTTAAAGTAACATCTCTAGTAGCTTCTATATTTATATCTCTTTCTTGTCTATTTCTATAAATACCAGTTAGAGTAATTTCATTTTGTGCACTTAATAAACCTGCATCAAATACTTCTTTATCAAGTAATTTAATAGGAACTTCAAGATTTAATGTTCTTCCAACATCTATTTGATTTAAGTATATAGTACTTCCTTCTACTTTGTTTATATACTCATTTTGAAAATTCGAATCTCTTATTTCAAAATTAGTACTACCTATATCAATCTTTCCATTAAAATATCCCTCTTGATTTACTTTCAATTCCAGACACAAATTAACTACAGATGAATTAATATCTGTATCTAATTTATCAGAACTTTCTCCCTTTTCATTTCTCAAATATGCTACAAATTCAACATTTTTATGGTTTGTTGATTTATCCATATTTACCAATTCAGCTGCATATGTAGCTATATTAGCACACACAAATAAGACATTTACCATAGTCAATGTCAAAATTAAAACAAAACTTAAAAATATTTGTGAAACTCTTTTACTCATAATCTTCTTCCTCCTCTTAAATACCTGGTACTTGTATTTACAATTATATCAATAATATAGTACCTTATTTTATTGTAAAGTCAATATCTTACATCTATTTACAAATTTCTCTTTCGTTATATTAAGTTAGGGAATATCATTTTTCTTGTTATATTTCATTTTCATTACTTTTTCATTACTTTTTTGTTATATTTATTTTTTCTAAAAAAATATTGCTATAAATCAAAAAGCTCAAAATTCAAAACACTATTCTCCTACATTATATATTATAGCTCATTTTTCAACATTTTTCAATAGATTTTAAACAATTTTAACTTTTTATGTGAAGTTTTTAATCAAGAAAAACACATAAAGAATGGGACATTTATATTTCAAAAAATTCTATATCTTCTGTTTTCAAACAATATTAAAAGATTAGCCATTTAAAAACTAATCTTATATATATTTATTTAGTCAATTATATTCCAAACACACTTTACTATAATATTGTAATCATTCCTATTAAATACTGTTTAAACCTAGATAAATTACTCAATGATTCTGTACCATTTCCTGTTAGCACAGTTGTACCTATAAGATGCGATTTTATTCTTGATAAATCTGTAAGTCCAACTTGTCCATTACCTGTCAATGTTGTAGTGAAATTTCCTGCCATACTCACTTTTACATTACTAATTATCACCATAACTATAATTAAAATTATACCTAATAATTTCCTTTTCATTTTAGCACATCTCCTATTCTAATCTTTTTCTTACCTTAAATAGAAACATTTCCCAAAATCGTACATATAATATTACATAGTTTCTTGCATACTGAATATATTTAAATAAAGAAGAGGTGATTTTTATGAGTAATATGAATTTAGATCCAAATATGATAGGTAAACTAAAAGATATGATGAATAAAGGAGAATTAAATGATGTCATTTCAAAAATTCCTCCTGAAATGATGCAAAATTTTTCATCTATGATGTCTGGAGGAACAAATAATGTGAATTCTGAAAATTCTAATGAACAAAATGATTCTAGCAATTTCAATACTGACTTTAATAATAATTTTAATAGTAATAATACAAATAATAATTCCAATGATTCAAATCCATTAAATAATTTTGACTTTAGTAAAATTGATATGAATACTATTATGAAAATGCAATCTATTATGGGAAAGATGAATAATAAAAATGACCCAAGGTCTAATCTTTTGCATTCTTTAAAACCTTACTTAAGAGATGGAAAAAAAGATAAAATAGACCAATATTCCAATTTACTAAATATTGCAAACATTGCAAATATTGCAGATATTTTCCAAAATAATAATAAGGAGACAAATAATGAATAATTTTCCTCTTTTTAAAATGCCTTCTAATAATTATTATAAAAATAATAGTTATTATCATTATCCTTCTTCTAGCAGCTACACTTATTCTAAATATGCTGAAGATTTTTATAATAATAAAACACAAAAAATAGATAATGATACAAGAAGGAAAACTATTGAAGAGGTACAAGCAAAACAAAATGAAAATGAAACAAAAAAAGAATCTCCTGACAAAAAAGAATCATCCAGATATAATTCTTTTCGGTCCAATTAATTTCAAAAATCCACTTACAGCTGATTTAGATGAGCCTATTTTTGAAATATTAGGGATTGAATTATATTTAGATGATATTATTATCCTTGGTTTATTATTATTTTTATATAGTGAAGAAGTAAAAGATGAAATGTTATTTATTAGCTTAATCTTATTACTTCTTAGCTAAACAATTTTATTCAATAATTATCTTATCTTCCACGACATATACATATGCTTGTTTATGCATAGTTTCTTCATCACGATCAATTTCTTTTACAATATTTGCAATCCTAATTTGAACAGTATCTACTAATCCTGCTGCAATAATTGCTTGTTTATTACCTTTTGCTCCAGCATGAGCAAGTCCTCTTAATGCACCTAACACTATTATATTATCTGATGCAATTACTTCTGCTCCTGAGTTAACATCTCCGAAGTATAACTAAACTACCGCTCCGCTTCTATCCTCTTTCCTGAGCGTAAAGAACCTCTATGAAATGTGGTTTCAGAAACAGCTATTTCTTTTTCAAAAGTCTTTTTTATACTATATAACCCCAATGTTTTAGGCATATCAAATTCGATATCTACATCTATTTTACTTTTTATTAATTCTTGTATTTCATCAATTTCTTTATTTTTCAAAGCTTTTCCACTTACTCTAATTGGTGTCTTTTCTTCTTTATATAATTTTTTAAGCTCAGTTAACTTCTTTTTTAAAGTTGTAATAATTTGACTATGTTCTGCATCATCACCTAATTTTATTATAATTTCATCTTTTTTCAAATTAACATTTACACAATTTTTCATTTTTACATCCTCATTTCTATATATGGCATTGCACTCATATCTTCACTTATATTTTGTGTATTCATACCAAAATATTCTGCCATAATATCTCTTACTACTTCTGCTGTATAATTTCCATGTCCACCATTTTCAACCATAACTACAATTGCAATTTCTGGATTTTCAAAAGGTGCAAACCCCACAAACCATGCATGTGCTGACTTGTTGTTATATACCTCAGCAGAACCTGTTTTTCCACCCACACTTATATTAAAATCTCTAAATCTAACATAAGCTGTTCCGCCGTGTATCACTAGTAACAGACTTCATTCCTTCTAATACAGCATTTAAGTAATTTTTATTTATATCTTCTTCTGCTGCTTGTTCACCTATTCCTAATTTTCTATTTACAAAATTATTTATTTCTTCTCTTGAAGATTCTGAACCATTAGGATTTCTTATTGTCTTTACAATACTTACATCTACATTATTTCCTCCATTTGCAAGAATACTTATATATCTTGCCATTTGAAGAGGAGTAAACTCATTTAAGCCTTGCCCTATTGAAGCATTTAATGTATCACCTGCTGTCCAAGCTGGATTCCTTGTATTAATTTCCGCCTTTTTTTCTCTACTTGCAAGTATTCCTGAAGCCTCACCTTGTAATTCTATCCCAGTTTTCCCTCCAAGACCAAAGTATTTAGCAAATCTAACTAATTGATCAATTCCCATTCTGTCTGATGTTTCATAAAAGAAATAATTACAAGATTTTTCAATTGCTGCTGATACATTTACCCATCCATGACCTCTATGGGTTTCTGTGTAAATCCAGCATCTCATAAGTGCATCTGGATATTTAGAATATACTCCTGTATCATTAATAGTTGTATTTAAATTAATTACTCCTGATTCAAGACCTGCTATTGCTGTTACCATTTTAAATATAGAACCTGGGGCATATGAATTTTGCATAGCTTTATTTACTAATGGTTTTGCTTCATTATTCATATATCCAGCCCATGCTTCATTACTAATTCCTCCAACAAAATCTGCTGGATTATATTCTGGATAACTTGCCATGGCAAGAACTTCTCCAGTATTTGCATTCATTACTACACAAGCACCTGCTTCTGTTTCAAAAGCTCTCCCAAATCCACCAGAAGATATTTTTTTAATATTTGCTTCTAATGCCTCTTCTGTAACTTTTTGCAAATTAGCATCTATTGTAAGTACAATATCAGAACCAGCTATTGCTTCTTTTGAAATATGTTCTGCAGTTATTCCACCGATCCACATCCATATCAATTTGCTTTATTCCATTTTCACCTTTTAAATATTCTTCAAATACATTTTCTATTCCTGTTTTTCCAATAATATCATTTTGACTATATGTATTTTTTCTTGTTTCATATTCTGCACTACTTATCCTGCCAGCATATCCTAAGATATGAGATGCAAGAGTGCCGAGATGTATATTCTCTAACTGGATTAACTACAATATTAATTCCAGCAAACCTATCTGAACTTTCACTAAATTCTGCAACAGCTTCTCTTGTTATACTATTTGAAATATTTACTGCTCTTGTGCTACTATATCCATTTTGAACAATTAAATATCTAATTGTTGCAATTTTTCGAATTTCGTAAATATCACTATTAATTATTTTATATTTATCCTTAAATTCATAAAATGCTTCTTCCGCTGATATTTCTTCATTAAAACCATTAGATTTTTTCCAAGAGCTTAGAACTTCACCAGAAATTTTAAATTCAAATGGTTCTATACTAATTGGAAATAGATCTATATATCTACATTCATGTTTTTCTAATACTTCTACCATATTTAATATAGATTCATTTAAAGTTTCAATATCTACTTTACTTCTATACATTTCAAGTGAAAACTCCATTTTTGAATTTACTAGTTCTACACCTGTTCTATCAACTATTGCTCCTCTTGCAGCTTCTAGTGTTGTCTCTCTTGTCAATCTTGTATTTGATTGTTCTTTATATTTTTCACCATTTATGATTTGAAGGTTAAATAGTTGGATTATTAGTATAATTCCAAATATATATGTCACTACAATTAATATATTAAATCTTAAATTAATATTTGCTTTTTTTCCTTTATGCTTCATAAAACCTTCACCTCCATTATTTCGCATTCAAATTATTGTTTAATTAAATTACTTAAAAATATCTAGTTAATATTTTATTTCCATTATATTCATTTTCAATATAGTATCCTGCTTTTTGAATTAGTGGATATATTATAATTGCTATTAACAAATTATATATTGCTTCTATTGACAATATTTTTATAAAATTAAATAACTCTAATTGTCTACCTACAAATATATAGTTTAAAAAATATGATCCTATTTCAAAAACAATTGTCGAACCTAATACCATAAACATAATTGTCATTCTACTATCTTTTGAAAAATTTTTATCAAATGCTGTTGATAAAAATCCCACTCCTCCTAAACATACAGCATATATTCCTACTCTTGTTCCTATAACAAAATCTAAAACAAGACCTATTACAATTCCATATATAGTTCCCATCATTCTATTTGCAAATAAACCTATAAATAAAACCAATATTACAAAAAGATTTGGCATTATTCCAGCTATTGTAAACCAATTGAAAAAATTACACTGTAAAAAATATATAAAAAATGCTGCTATAATTAATCCTATATTTATAAATGTTTTTTTCAATTTATTCACCTCTTTTTATTATTTTAATTTGTAATAACTAATACTGTATCTAATTTATCAAAATTTACAGCTGTTTCAATTAATGCATAACGATCTGTCATATTTTGAGTGTTATACACTTTACTAACTATCCCTATATGAATACCTTTTGGATAAATCCCACCAAGTCCTGAAGTTTCTGTACTATCTCCTTGGATAATATTTGCATCAGTTGGTATATACATTGCTCTTAATAAAGAATTATCATCTAATGTCCCTCTACAAACAATACTATCTCTTGTTGTACTCATTGAAGCACTTACAGAACTTGCTGTATCTATTATAGTTTGCACTTTCGCAGTAGTTTCTGTAACAGATACTACATGACCTACCAAACCTTGATCTGCAATAACTGTCATATTTTTCTGTACTCCATCTTTTCTACCAACATTAATTACTATTGTTTTTGAATAATTACTAATATCTTTATTAATAACATATCCAGGTATTGTCTTGTATTCTCCATATTTTTCTGCTAAATCTAAATATTCTTTTAACATTTCATTTTGTGTTTTAATATTTTCAAGTTCTCTTAAATCTTGTTCTAATTCACTATTTTTTTGTTTCAATTTTTCATTTTCATCTTTTAAATTATTAATATCTGTAAAAAATGTATTATTTCCACTCAAACCATTTTTCAAATAAGTTAAACCATTTTGAATAGGCATAACTAAATTACTTGCTGCATTTTCTATAAAAGATGTATTTGTATCTCCATTTGAAAATATAACAATTAATATTAGAATAATTAAAGTTATAATAATCCCTATAATTCCGTGTTTTTTTACTTTTATACATTTTTAACTCCTAAGCTTTTATTTTCTTTTTCTACCATTTATTAAAACTGTTTTTAACCTCTCTAAGTCTTCTAATGTTTTTCCAGTTCCCCTTACAACGCAATCTAATGCATTTTCTGCAACATATACTGGCATCTCAGTTTCAATACTAAGTAATTTATCTAAATTTTTAATTAATGCTCCTCCACCTGCAAGTACTATTCCTTTTTCCATAATATCTGATGCAAGTTCTGGTGGTGTTTTTTCTAATGTCATTTTAACAATATCAATAATTTTACCAATTGATTCTTTAAGTGCCATTTCTACTTGAGATGAATTTATTTTTATAGTTCTTGGTAATCCATCTGATAAATCTCTTCCTCTTATTTCCATTGAAGTTTCTGTCATAAGAGGCATAGCTGAACCAATTTGTAATTTTATACTCTCAGCTGTTGTATCTCCTATTGCTAAATTCATTTCTTTTTTTATATAATTTACAATATCTTCATCTAACTCATCTCCAGCTATTCTCAAAGAATGACTAACAACAATTCCTCCTAGAGAAATAACTGCTACTTCTGTTGTCCCTCCACCAATATCTACAATAATATTACCACTTGGCTCTCCAACATCTAATGATGCACCAATTGCCGCAGCCATTGGCTCTTCAATTAAATATACTTCTTTTGCTCCTGCTTGAATAACTGCTTCTTCTACTGCTCTTTCTTCTACTTCTGTGATTCCTGAAGGCACACCTACAACAACTCTTGGTCTTCCTACATTATATCTTCTACTTACTTTTTCAATAATATTTTTAAGCATTAATTGAGTAGCTGTAAAATCTGCAATTACTCCATCTTTTAGAGGTCTTACTGCTTTAATTTGCTCTGGTGTTCTACCTAGCATTTCTTTTGCCTCATTTCCAGTAGCCATAATATTTCCTGTTTTTCTATCTATTGCTACTACTGATGGCTCTTTTAATACAATCCCTTTTCCTTTAATTGTAACTAAAATATTAGCTGTACCTAGGTCAATCCCTATATCTTTTGAACCAAATGTAAAAAATTTTCTCATTATTTTCTCCCTCTTTCAAATTTAATATCTCTAATTTTCTGTTTCTGAAACCATTTTAGAAAAAATACTTGTATATTTCATATCACCAATTACTAAATGGTCTAATAGTTCAATATCTAATATCATTGCTGTTTCATATAATCTGTTTGTAAATTCAATATCTTGTCCACTTGGAGTAGCATCTCCACTTGGATGATTATGCACAAGCATTATTTTAGGAGCCTTCATTTTTATTGGCTCTACTAATATATCTTTCATCGACACATTTGCAAAGTTTGTACCACCAAATGCTACATCTTTTATCTTTAATATTTCATTTTTATTGTTTAATATAACAACTTTAACAATTTCTCTTTTTTGAAATCTTAGTTCACTCATTAATATTTTTGCTAAATCATGTGGCTCTTTTATTACTACTTTTTTATAATTCAAAGGTTTTGACATTCTAACTGCAAGTTCTCCAACAGCCTTTAATTGAATTGCCTTCACTCTTCCTATTCCTTTTATTTGCATAAATTCTTCAATACTAACATCTCTTAAAAAATTAAGTCCTTCCGTTTTTTCACTACACAAATTTAGTATTTTTTGTGCTAATTGTACTGAAGTTTCTTCTCTTGTACCTGATTTTACGATAATTGCTATCAATTCTGCATTAGATAAAGTTTTTTCCCCATATAATTCTAATTTTTCATATGGTCTTTCTAAATCTGGCAATTCCTTCATTTTAATCGACAAATAATTCGATCCTTTCTTGTTCTTAAATTACCCCTATTATACTTTTCTATATATAAATATGGCAAGTACCATTCCAATTATACTAGAAATACTTATTTTAAACATTAACCCAAAAGTAATTTTCATAATACTCAAATCCAAAACAACTGGATTTTCCAGCCCAAAACTTTGACTATATGATAACCACCAAAGCCAGTCCACTCTTGAAGCTAATTCCCCAAGTAATCCCCCAATTACTAATCCTGATAATATAAATATAATTAATATCCAAATATTTTTGTCTTTTGTCGCCATTTTTTTCTCCTCCAATTATTCCTTTTTCCTTACGGCTATTTTATTTTCATTTTATATGAGCTATTATATATTGAATCAGTAAATTTTTCAAGGTAAATTCTATATTTTTTTAAATACCCCTTACTATAAATTGCCTCTTTTAAATATCAGTGATATATTGGCGATATATTTATTGATAAATTTTACAACAAAATATCATTTTTTATACCTATTTCTTTTTTATGTAATTTAATCATATTCTTGAATATAAAAATATAGAGAATTTAGAAGTACTCTTATCTAAATTCCCAAAAACTCTTATTTTTATTATCTTTTTTACTTTATATTTAAAAATACATTACAAATCATACAAATTGCTATCTACTAATAATTTAGCTTTCTTTTTAGTTTTTTCATCTGAATTTAAAGCTTTTTCAATAAATTCAGGATTATTTACTAAAAACTCTCTCATAGTTTCATCAGGATTATCAAAAAATCCTTTTAACATATCTAATTGATTGTTATTAATAATATTCATATCTAAAGCTTTTTCAAATAATTCTGTATTTACATTAACTAAAGATATTGATTTAACACCTTTTTCTTCTATTTTTTCTTTTCCGCCTTGCATACGGTCAACCACAACACAAGAATAACACATACTAGCACCTAATTTTTCAACCGCTGGAATCCAAGCTCTAATATAGCTAGATGCAACTGTAATTAAATCTGCTATATGTAATACTTTTTTACCCTTTAACTCTTTAACAATTTGACTATTTTCAAATTTACTATCACTAACTACTGTTGTTAAATCTTTATATATTGTGATATGAGGTTTATTAAATATGTATGCTAATATGTTTGAGAAAAACCAATCTCTCCTTTCGCCAGCAGAAATATAATCTACTTCATTAATATCAATATTTTCTTCAATATATGATTTCATAGTATTAATAACATCTTTATAAGTTTCATTATTTTCATATTGATAAAATACTTTATCAAAAACCTTTTTAGGCAAAGTTATTTTATTATGCAAAGCTTCATCAATATATGTTAATAAATCTGTTGCATCTTGTTCATTACCATAAACAAAATGTGTATTTATAAAATATGGACCTATTTTCCCTGAAGTATACCAAAATGGATTATTTTCTTTGCAAAAACGAATTGCATTTGTATTAAATAAATGAGACATAACATTAGACATTTTATTTCCTCCTTAAATATATTATTTGTATTGTAAATAAAAAATTCCTTTTTGTCAATTTTAAGATATTGGGGTCAGTTCAAGATCTGATTCATTTATGATAATGTCTTAATAAATCACTTGAGAAAATGTCTCAAAAAAAATAAAAATATGGATACTTCCAATTAATTATTGTAAAATAGTAAGGTT
>JGI994J12354_10001921_pt1 | contig 20803 bp, 15 predicted proteins | sample IntmicLarv3ML3BL_FD_12354 | JGI IMG/M metagenome (IMG submission 12354) | reverse complement strand
CGGGGCCGTCATCCTGCGCAAGCGCACCATTGTGGCTGGCGGGTGTATTTTGCCCCTTTCCACCGCTGAAACCAAACGCGACTACGGCACCCGTCACCGGGCCGCTCTTGGCATAACGGAAGAAACAGACGCCGTGGCCGTGGTTGTCTCTGAAGAGCGGGGCGTTGTCGCCATTGCCGTGAACGGGCAGATCACCGACCCCCTCGACGGGCCGAAACTCTTGCGGGTGCTCACCTCTGCTGTGGAGAAAAGGCTATGATCATACGCTGGCGGGATTTACTCGTTGCCGTGTTTTTCGCCGTCCTTTTCTGGTACGGCGTTACCGGCAGCGAAAAGATAGAATCGCAAATAGAAATGCGCGTGGACTACAGGGGCATGCCAGCGGACATGGTTGTGCTGGAAGGGCTTGTCAACCGGGCGTCCGTAAGAATAAGCGCCCCGGCAGGCATGTTGCGTTCCATGTATGCACGGCAGGATTATATGGTTTCGGTTGACCTTTCCAACCTGGCAAAGGGCGAAAATATCCTGCCCATAACCATACCCCCGTATCTTCTGGGAAGGGGGGTCGAAATTATCGACATAAACCCGCCCCGCCTGACTCTTATGGTGGACAGGCATGAAACAAACCTCGTGCCCCTGAAGGTGAATGTCCAGAACGACCTGATCAAAGACTACACAATAAAAACCAGTGTGTTGCCAGAGCATGTTCTTCTCAAGGGGGCGCAGTCCATTATTGAGGAAACAGCCGAACTGTCCGTGCAAGTGGCCCTGAGTGGCGATTTGCCCCCGGGCAGGCAGACCTTCAAAAAGGTCATTCCCCTGCCGCAAGGGCTTGATGCGACGCCCACCATGGTAGAGGTGCATGTTGACCTTTCCCTGAAACGGGAAAGCGTGACCCTCATGGTGCCCCTTGCAGTGCTCAATGCAGGAAATACCCCGGTGACCACCTCGCCTTCGCAGGTAAAAATAGAGGCCCTGGTGCCCGCAAGCCAGGCAACAGCGGCGAAGATGAAGGGGCGGGTCGCGGCAACGGTAATGGCCCCGGTTTTGAGAACTTTGGAAGAGATTGTGCCCGTGGCGGTGACCCTTCCTGAAAATTGCCAGCTTGTTTCTGTCACGCCGAGTGAAATTGCCGTGAGCATTGAGGCTCAGGAAACCGATATTCCTCCTGTCAAATAGTGAGAAAACAATGAGAAGTCTGTTTGGAACCGATGGAATACGCGGCATGGTCAACAAATTTCCCATGCTTCCTGATGTGGCGTTGCGTATTGGCCTTGCCGCAGGGTCGTATTTTCGTACCGGGCAAAAACGCCATAGGGTAGTCATAGGAAAGGATACGCGCCTTTCTGGCTATATTTACGAGTATGCCCTTACCTCGGGCCTGGTTGCCAGCGGTATGGACGTGTTCATGGTCGGCCCGCTGCCAACGCCCGCCATTGCCTTTCTAACCCGCAACATGCGGGCCGACTTTGGCGTGGTCATTTCTGCCTCGCACAACCCCTACAGCGACAATGGCATCAAGCTGTTCGACAAGGATGGCTTCAAACTGCAAGACGAGGTGGAAGCCGTCATTTCGCGCATGGTGCTTGACCCTGACTGGGAATGCGAATACCCCGAGCCGGACATGGTGGGCCGCGCCTTCAAAATTGACGATGCCCCCGGCCGTTACATTGTGGCCCTGAAAAACAGCTTTCCCGCGAACCTCACCCTGGACGGCCTGCGGGTGGTCATTGACTGCGCCAATGGGGCCAATTACAAGGTCGCGCCCATGGCGTTGAAAGAACTCGGGGCCGATGTCGTGCCCCTTGGCCGCGACCCGGATGGCCTGAATATCAACCACCTTTGCGGTTCGCTCTTTCCCGGGGCCGTGGCTGCCAAGGTGCTGGAAACCCGCGCCGATATAGGCCTTGCCCTGGATGGCGACGCCGACAGGCTCATTGTGGTGGATGAAAAGGGCCATGTGCTTGATGGCGACCAGATAATGGCCATATGCGCCCTTGACATGATGCAGAAAAAGACCCTGCCGGGAAATACCCTTGTGGCCACGGTCATGAGCAACATGGCCCTTGAGGTGCTCATGGAAAAGCATGGCGGCACGCTCTTGCGTACCGATGTGGGCGACAGATATGTTGTCGAGGCCATGCGGAAAACCGGTGCGAGCCTTGGCGGGGAGCAGTCGGGCCACCTTGTGTTCATGGAACACAGCACCACCGGAGACGGGCTTCTCGCTGCCCTGCAAATACTGCGCATCATGCGCGAACAGGGAAAAACCGTATCCCAACTGGCTACCCTGCTCGAACCCTACCCGCAAAAAATGATCAACCTGCGCGTTTCCAAACAGGTGCCGTTGGAAGAAAACGCCGCCATTGCAAAGGCTGTTGCCGAGGCGGAAAAGCGGCTGAGCGGGTGCGGCAGGGTGCTGTTGCGCTATTCAGGCACCGAACCCCTCATTCGCATTATGGTGGAGGCCGAAGACGAGCAACTCATGCTGCAAGTTTCCGCTGCATTGGCCGACCTCATTGGCAAGGAACTCCGCTAGGGCCTGTTAACACAACGGTCTTTTTGCCCTCTTGCGGCGTTGGAAAGCCTTTTTATTCCAGTCGAGTACCGCAAAAGTTGATTCGGCGCGTCCTGCGCCTCACCCCTGCGGGGCGTGAGGCTTCGCCTCACGTCCAATTTTGCTATCCTGCAAAATTGTCACTCCTAATCAATATAAATGCTTCCCGCCTTGCCAGAGAACAAAAATCTACCTTGTGTTAACAGGCCCGGGCAGGCGTCTTCCCCTTTGGCCAACACGCCTGCTGGCGGAGAAGGGAATTTTCTCTCAACACGCACTGGACTGTTGTGTCTGTTGTGGGTATACCTGTTCCAGAACAACTGCGTGTCTGTCCACTCGCAGAGCGATCTTCGTGCGCCCTGCGGCTTGGGTGCCCGGCGGCCCCTTCGATAATGTGCTCCCGAAACATGGAGAGGGAATATGCGAATCACCAAAGTAGTCATACCAGTGGCAGGGTGGGGAACGCGTTCGCTTCCGGCGTCCAAGAACATCCCCAAGGAAATGCTGCCCGTCTACAACAAGCCTGTTGTGCAGTACGTTGTGGAAGAAGCCATTGCTTCGGGCATCAAGGATGTTGTGTTTATCTCCAACCGCGACAAAAGTGTCATTGAAGACCACTTTGACTACAACCTGCAACTTGAAGGGGTGCTTGAACGCTCCGGCAAGCTGGACAAGCTGGCACTTATCCGTGAAGTGGCGGAAATGGCAAACTGCATTTCCATCCGGCAGAAAAAACAGCTTGGCCTTGGCCATGCCGTATTGTGCGCCAGGGAAGTTGTGGGCAACAGCGAAGCTTTTGCCGTGATGGTGGGCGACGACCTCATGTTCGGCATGACGCCCGGCATTCAGCAGCTTCTGGATGTGGCGCGGGCAGAAAGGCTGCCTGTTATCGGGGTTATGGAGGTTCCGCAGGAACACACCAGCCGCTACGGCATTATTGCGGGCGAGGAGATTTCCGAAGGGCTTTTCCGGGTAAAGACCCTGGTGGAAAAGCCGCGTATTGAAGACGCGCCCTCGCGCCTCGCCATTGTTGGCCGCTATGTGCTCACCACGGATATTTTTGACTATCTTGATAACGTGAAGCCGGGCCACGGCGGGGAAATTCAGCTTACCGACGCCCTGCAAAGCCTTGCCACCAACAGGGGCCTGCTGGCAGTGAAAATTCGCGGCAAGCGTTTTGATGCGGGCGACTGGGCCGACTACCTCACGGCCAACATCTACTTCGCCATGCAAGACCCTGATTTGAAAGATGACCTGCGCCGCAGGCTGAAACCCCTGCTCGCCTGATGCCGGCCCGCATAGTGCGCGAAGGGCACTATGCAGACCAGTGAAACGCCTTCGGACAGCGTGGGTTGACGGAAAATTTTGCATATTCTTCCGGCAGGGCAGAGTCCTTCCGGTACTTCTGGCAGGGAATCCGCAGTTTGTTCGTCAACCTGCGGATTTTTTGTGTGACAGGGGCTTTTCCACTTTACAGAGGGGTGAGGGAGCTATACATTTCGGGTGAGTAATCACTTATGGAGGTTCCGCGCATGATGAATCAGCAGTTCCCTCGGATGCACCGTCTGCCGCCCTATGTATTCGCGGTTGTCGGCGATTTGAAAATGAAGCTCAGGCACCAGAATGTCGACATTGTTGACTTCGGTATGGGCAACCCGGATTTGCCCACCCCGCAGCATATTGTGGACAAGGTTATGGAAGCCAGCGGCAAGGCCGTGAACCACAGGTATTCGGTCTCCCGTGGCATTCCCAATCTGCGCAAGGCCGTGTGCGACTGGTACAAGCGCCGCTATGATGTGGATGTGGACCCCAATTCCGAGGCCATTGCCTGCATGGGCGCAAAAGAGGGCCTTGCCCACCTCTGCCTTGCCATGCTTTCGCCGGGCGACGTTGTTTTCGCCCCGGACCCCACCTACCCCATCCATACCTATGCGTCCATCATTGCCGGAGCGGATGTGCGTCGCATTCCCATTGGCGCGGGACGTGATTTCTTTGAAGATTTGACCTTTGCCGTCAAGCAGACCTGGCCGCAGCCCAAGCTCTTGTTCATCAGCTACCCGCACAACCCCACCACCGAGGTGTGCTCCATAGACTTTTTTCAGAAAATTGTTGATTTTGCTAAAGAATATAACCTCTATGTTATTCACGACCTTGCCTATGCCGACCTGACCTTTGACCAGCCCTATGCGCCAAGTTTCTTGCAGGCCAAGGGCGCCAAAGACATTGGCGTGGAATTTTTCTCCATGTCCAAAAGCTATTCCATGGCCGGGTGGCGCGTGGGTTTTTGCGCGGGCAACAAGCAGATGATCTATGCCCTTACCCGTATCAAGAGCTACCTCGACTACGGTATTTTCCAGCCCATTCAAATAGCCGCCACCGTGGCCCTGAACGGCCCCCAGGAATGCGTGCATGAAATTCGCGAGGTTTACAGGCAACGCCGGGACTGGCTGATAGAAGGGCTGGGGCGCGCAGGGTGGGAAATTCCCCCTCCCAGGGCCACCATGTTTGTGTGGGCGCAAATTCCGGAAGAATTCCGCAAGATGAAGTCGGTGGAATTTGCCAAGCTCCTGCTCACCGAGGCCCATGTGGCGGTTTCTCCCGGCCTTGGTTTTGGCGCGGCCGGGGACGAGCATGTGCGCTTTGCCCTTATTGAAAATCAGCATCGCACCAATCAGGCAGCCCGGGGCATCAAGCGCGTGCTGTCGTCTGCCGGGAGCGACATGGGTGTGAATATCTGACGGCACTGGTGACGCAAGGCGTGCAACCCGCCTGTGTGACACGAATCAGAACCGGGCTTCTTCCCTGCGGAAGAGGCCCGGTTTCTGTTTAGGCCTTTTCACTTTGAAAAGGCTCTGACGGACGATGGCGCGAGCCTCGTCCGCGCAAACGAGGAGCAGGCGAAATTCATTTTCGCCGCCAACTCCGAGTGCAGCGTTTCAAAGTTAATCTGCTCTATGAGGAGCATGAAAGAGGATAGGTTCCGCCATAATTATGACGCAGGGGCAGGGCGTATTGGCGAGATCCTCTGGACTGCGTGAGTAAAGGCAATCTCAGGCGGGCTTTCGGGTGATGCTGAGAAGGGTGGTCAAGGAGTGAAAATTGCGTAAAAATTATGTTTTTCAGTTGCTTGTGAGAATTGCATGCTCTAGTTGTCTGTCCTGTGGCGCGGATTTTGCATAAAAGAGCGGGAAATGTGTGGTTTTATGTCATTCTTGCCGTTTCAGACCATGATCGATGCAAGTTTCATGACGGGCAAGGCGTACAAATTGTAACCCGGCAGGTGCGTACCATGTCAAAAAAAAGCGGAGCCGACAGCATATTCTCCCTTTTTTCGCTGGCCAGAAGCAAATTTGAACACGGCAAGGAAGAGGCAGGGAAGCAGTATTTGCAGTCTCTTCTTGAAGTGAGCAGCACAATGGCCCGCGATGATTTTTCGTCAGCCCATCTTGCCGACCCGGAACTGCTCCAAAGGCTCTATTTGTCTGGCGCACACGATGCGTTGTTGAATCTGTTTGAAGCAGGGGATATTTCAGGTGACAATGCGGCCATTATGGCGGCTTCCATCTACTTTTCGCGCAACGAGCCGCATAAGGCTCTGCTGGCGGCAAAGGGGATAGGAGATTTTGAACAGCGCAGGCTGCGTCAGAAAACAGTGGAACTTTGGCAGGATATTCACGCTCCGCTGGAACATGAACCGAGGGTGCATCTGCTTGTCCTTGCCCACAACAGGGAAGACTATGCTGAAGAATCTTTACGGCAACTTGGCCGTACTGACTATCGAAATTACGCGGTATTTCTCGCAGATAATGGTTCTTCCGACAGTACCTGGGAAATCGTCTGCCGGGCAAAAGAATTCTTTCCGCCGCACGTTCCTGTGCATATACAGCGCTTTCCCACCAATATAGGAAGACCGGCAGGGCACAACTGGCTGCTGACAGGGCATGACCACAGTGCGGCCGATTATATTGCCATTGGCGATGATGACCTGATCAGCGTGCCCCCGACATGGCTGACCGCCATGGTAAACACCATACGGGCATTTCCGAATTGCGCCTGCGTTGGCGGCAAGGCGAAAAGCCCTGGCTGGCCTGCGATGATTCATGCTGGAATACGAAACATAACGGACTTTGGCCCTGGGTACATCAATTTGACGAACAATGGCGAAAGCCCTGATCTGGGACAGTTTGATTATGTTGATATTGTCGATCATGTCATCGGTTGTCTGCATATTTTTGACCGCAAGCATCTTGAGCAGGCCGGGCTTTTTGATATTCGCTTTTCACCCTGTCAGTGCGTGGATATAGAACATCACCTGCGTATGCGCCTTGCGGGCATGAACATTGTGTTCAACGGCCTGATCAGTTTTGTTCATTTGCGGGGCATGGGCAAGGCCGTGGGCAAAGAAAAGGCCCTTCAGGGCAATTCTTTGGGAAATTTGATGAAACTTTCGTATAAATATGAAGCGGAAACAGTGCACAGGGAAATTGCCGAAAGACACGCCGAACGAAATCGCTGGCTGGTTGGGTAAGATACGAGCTGGAGCTTCAAAAACAAACGGAGAGAATCAAATGCCTGAGCAGAGCGCCTGCTGTGAAACACGGTATGGAAAATATGTGCATGAATCGAGAGAACGGTTGGTGCTGACCTATCTCTATAAACAGGCTGTCAGCGGTGCTTCACTATGCCGGTTACCCCTATAATCCAATTGATGTAGAGTGAAATTAAGGCTGTAAATATGCGTATCGGCATTGTTGTATGGTCATTGTTCCATGTCAAGGGCGGAATTGAGCGGTTGGGGTGTAACCTCGCCAATGCAATGCGCAATAAAGGGCATGAGGTTGTTCTTTTTTATAACAGTAGGCCAGCGAATCAGAATGAACCTGTCTATCCCCTTGATGCGCAGGTGCAAACACGCGACCTGTGTCTGAATACTCCGGGAAACGCGGTTGCACGGGCCAGGGAAATCATTGTGCAATCAGGGGCGGATCTGGTCTGCGGTCTGTTCTCGTGGGATGCCCTGCTCTGGTTTCCGGCCATAATGAACAATACCGGCATTCCCTTTATTGTCTCCGAGCATAACCTTCCCCATATCATTGAAACGGAACGCTGGAACAGATACGAACGGCTGGCCTGCCTTGCCAGTGCCGATCAGATTCATCTATTGTTCGATTCCTACAAGAAATCACTTCCAGACTTTTTGCACCCGCGCACCGTTGTCATTCCGAACCCTGCCCTGCCCCCCCGGCCGGTGAAGCCAGAGCGGGATGCAAGCCCTGTAAAGACCATTCTTGCCGTGGGCAGACTTACAGATGCGATGAAGCAGTTTTCTTTGCTCATAAGGGCATTTGCCTTGCTGTCCGGCTCCTTTCCCGAGTGGCAGGTCGAATTGTGCGGCGATGGTGAAGATGCCCCTCTTTACAAAAATCTTGTTTCCGCGCTGCATCTTGAGAATAGAGTTATCTTGCATGGCAGGGTTGATGATGTGGCGCATTATTATGAAAAAAGTCATATTTTCTGTATTCCCTCGCAATACGAGGGTTTTGGGCTTGTCACCACGGAAGCGCAGGCGCACGGCTTGCCCGCAGTGGGGTTTGCGCGGTGCTCCGGTACAAATGAACTGATTTCCCACGCTAACAATGGTATCCTGGTGGATGAAATGACGCCCGAGGCATTGGCTGCGGGGCTCAGGGTATTGATGAAGAATGCAGAACTACGTAAAACTATGGGCTTGCGGGCACAGGAAAGTGTTTTGCGTTTTGATGAGGAAGCCATATACACCGAATGGGAGGCCTTGTTTCGCCGTACAGTTGCCAAAAAGGGCGACACAGTTCTTATGTTTTCTCCGCAGAAGGAAGAGGAACGCATAATGCGCTCGGTGGAAGAAGTTGCCCTGCGGCCTCACCCCTTTGTGCGCCCTGGGTGTGATGGCCATCTTCGGCATATGGCCATGCTTGAATCACAGCTACGGCAGGCGTTAAACTTGATTGCCGGTGCATGATAACGAAAGTTGGGCAAGGCCATGCTGTACCATGAATATACCCTGACAACCATAATTTGCTGCCATAACGAGCAGGATTATCTTGAAGCCTGCGTTGCGAGTCTGGCTCTTGAAAAGCACCCGGATTGGGAGGTGTTCATAGTTGACGATGCGTCCAGAGATAGAACCTACCCTACAATAAAGAAGCTGGCGAAACAGTACAAGAACCTGCGCCATTTCCGGTTTGATGTGAATATGGGGCTTGGTGCGGCAAGAAATTTCGGCATGTTGCAGGCCAGGGGAAAATACCTTCATTTTCTGGATGCGGATGATGAAATTATAGAGCAGGAACTTGCCAATGTTGTTGCCCTGCATGACGCGAACCAGGTGGATATTATACAGTGTCCGCATATCCGAATATTACCGGATGGAGCGCAACTGACCCCCTCTGAAACAGGAGAATTTACAGGAGAAGAGGCTTTTCGGGCGTATCTTTCCCGTCAATTCGGTTCGTGGAGTTCCTGCATGGCTGTGTATCACAGGGAATACCTTTTAACGAGCGGCAGTCGCTTCCAGCAGGGTTTTTATTATGAAGACGTGATATTCTGCTGCAATGCCTTTTATAACAGTGCAAAAGTAATCGGGCATTCTGCCCCCTTTTATATTTACCGCTGTACAAACCCCTCCATAACACGAGGCGTGGGGGCATTGGGTATGCACCACACAATCAGCTCTGCCCGCCTGTACCATGATGTGTGTGAATTTATTGCCCTGATGCCGGACGAAGAGCACTATAAAAGGGAATTTGCCCGGTTTTGTGAAATTATGGCGACTGAACATGCGCCGCGCATGGCGCGTAGCCTGAAAAGCAGGGAGTTTGCTGACTCTCTGAAAAGCCGGAAAGAATTTTGGCATTATCTGTCAACAAGAGATTCTGTGTTTACCAGTATACTCACCCGGTACATGGTGTGAGAAAAAGGAGAGGATACATGCCCGAGTCAGGTAAGGTAGTAAAAAATATTCTGGAATCCGTTTCTCGTCTGTTTCAGGAAGTGCACAATATGCAATCGTCTTTCCAGGCGCGCATTCTCTCTCTGGAACAAACAATCGCTTTGGTGGTGCGCGGAAACAACCACAAGAAAATGCTTGATGAAGGCAGACTGAACGATTTGGAACAGGGACTTGCGGCAACGACTGAATTTATTCTTGATTTGACCCAGGATTTGCAAAGACAACGCTATGAACACAACCCTCAGTCTCTTTCCGAGGTGCTCCAGCATGTTGGTACCCCTATTGTTGCTGGCTCATCGAATAAAAGGTGGGTCGCAAACAGGAACGCGCACCTCCCTCTCCTTTTTGGGGTATCGGCTCTGTACGCCCCAGGCGAAGGCCCCGTTGAACAGGCCAACATTTTTTATTTGTGGGGATACGGAGGCGCTTCACAGCACAGGTTGAAAATATTGGCTGCCGCCAGGGGGAAGCCCCTGTTTTTGATAGAAGACGGTTTTCTGAAAAGTATCCTGACCAGGGGAATAGACGCAGACCCACGGTTTCATTCAGGAGTATGCTTTACCGTTGATGACCTGGCATTCCATTTTGACGCCACGCGTCCGTCACGGCTGGAATGTATGCTCAATTCTTCCTCTCTCTCTGTTTCACCTGAGGAAAAACAACGGGCTCGGGAACTGATAGGGAAAATTGTCCGTAACAAGCTTACCAAATATAATCACCAACCATTTGAAGTGCCTCAGATTGGCAGGCCAGGGTGTAAAAAAGTCCTTGTAATTGATCAGGCGTATAATGATTATTCAATAATCAAAGGAATGGCGAACGATCAAACCTTTGCAGATATGTTGCAAAGTGCGATAACTGAAAATCCTGAAGCGGACATTTTAGTAAAAACCCATCCGGATACTCTTGCCGCATCTGGCAGGCAGGAAAGTTATTTTACAAAAATAAGGCAACAAGGCAACGTATTTCCCATAACCTTTCCCTGTAATCCCTATTCATTGCTGGAGATGGTGGACTGTGTCTATGTAGTTTCTTCCCAACTTGGGTTTGAGGCACTTTTGGCGGGTAAGGAAGTGCATGTTTTTGGCCTGCCTTTTTATGCTGGCTGGGGAGCAACAAGGGACAGGCAGAAAACCGCCAGACGCACGCGCACAAGAACAGTAGAAGAGATTTTTTATATAACCTATGTTCTCTATTCAATCTATGTACACCCGGAGAGAAAAGCGCGTTGCTCCATTGAAGATGCCATCGATTATCTGCTGGATCTACGGGAAGAATATTACCATGAAACCCCTCAGGTTTTGCCCACGAGAGTGTAGCTGGCTTGTTCTGCCGCCTTTTTCGAAGGTGGAAAGGGCATCTTTGTCACAATTTTATGCAATTATGGACTGATGGATATACCAATTCAGTTGTCATCCTATAGTGCAACAAGGGAATTTATTATGCAAAAAAGAACCGGCGCAAAAATTCATGTCGGGTGTGGTGACGATAAAATTCCTGGAACTGTCGGGTGTGATCTTCGCAAGACCCCCAATGTTGATGTTGTCTGTGCCGCATGGCAGGTCAACGACTTCTTTACAGAAGCAAAGAGCATTTTTTCCAGACATATGCTAGAACATTTAACCTTTGAGCAGGTCATTCATACCTTGCATATGTGGTTTTGTTGTCTGGCCCAGGGCGGGGTTGTCAAAATTATTGTGCCTGACATGGATTTTCATATAGCCCAATGGCAAAATGCGGCATGGACAGGCGAAGAGTGGCGCAAGGAGCGCTCGAATGCCCGCTGGAGCAGCGCAGGATTTTGGGGGTGGCAAAGAGAGACAGGTGTCCGACACGAAGGCCTGTCTCCAACAGACTTTTGGGATGTGCATAAATCAGGATTCAATAAGGATTCACTCTGTTTTTTCCTGCGTGGAGCAGGTTTTTCGGACATTACCTGCAAGAATGACGGACATTCACTTGTCGCTCTGGCCTTCAAACGGATGCAGGATGGCGAGCGACAAATTGCCATGGATTTGAGCGGTATTCGCAATGACCACCTCGGAAGGTACATCTTTGCCGCAAAACATATTCCGGAAGAGTCTTCCATTCTGGATGCCGCCTGCGGAATAGGGTATGGTAGCTACTATTTATGTAAAGCCATTCAGGGAACTACTGTCACGGGCGTTGACATTGACGAACATGCCATAGAATACGCAAACACCTTCTACCTGACTCCGGGGGTGAGCTTCCTGCGGGAGGATATACTTTCGCTTGATGGAACATGCCATGACGCCATTGTTTCGTTTGAAACTGTGGAGCATATACCGGATATCGCAAGCGCGTTGGCTTCTTTTCATAAAAAGCTGAACAGAAATGGAATATTTATCTGTTCAACGCCAAACGAGAGCACCATGCCCCACAGTCATGCACGGTTTCCTTACCATGTCAGGCATTACACTCCTGAGGAATTTCGCACACTCCTCGGGGTAGCGGGATTCACAGATTGTCAATTTTTCTCGCAACATAGCAGCGAGAGCGCCGATGTGCGCATGGACACGGATGGTCTATACTTATTGGCTGTCTGTTCAAAATAGCTGCGCAATACCATGTGTATTTTTCTGCTGATCTCTTACTTTTTAATTCATCATGTGAATGGAACTGTTCAATGAAAAACGAGAAAAATATCCCGTTAGTGGGGAATCCGCACGTCATTATAATTGATACAACGCTGTTATGTAATTCTAAATGTTATTTTTGTTGGCGTTCAAATAAATCTGAACACTTGCGAACGCTTTTGCAAAAGTATGAAAATAGAACTGTAATCGATTTTGAAATATTTAAAAAAATTGTTGATGATGTAGTCCAATATTCTGGTATTCGAGATATAAGCCTCTGTGGCCCAATGGGCGAGCCTTTGATGAATATGAATTTTACGGATCTTACAGAATACGTAATGAGTAAAAGACATTTTACAACAAATGTAATAAATACTAATGGTCTAAATATCCATAATCATTCTATCAACAGATTATTGAACTCTCTGACAGAAATTAGTGTTTCTGTAGATAGTATTGATATAGAGACATATAAAAAAATTCATGGTGTACCGGATCTTGCGCGTGTCATAAAAAACATACGCAATATCATAGAATACAAGAAAAAAAACAGTTGCTTAGCTACAATTGCTGTCAGATTTACGGAAAATGAACATAACATAGGGCAATATCCTGCGTTCAAGCATTTTTTCACATTGCTTGGAGTGGATCGTATCAATTATACCAAAATACATTCCTTTGCTGGAATTCATGAAGATTTAGTTTCGAGCCGGGGCGTAGCCGAGTGCGTACAGGGGCGTGTGATCAACTTTGATTTACATGGAAACATGAGCACTTGTTGTGTTAACTGGCGACCAAGCCCGCGTTTCGGCAACATTGCAGACAAAACGATTGCAGAGATGTGGAACAGTAGCAAAAGAACAGGTTGGTGGAACGCACGGAACGACATAGAGCCCTGTAAAAACTGTGGCGGGTTGGGATATCTCCCACAAAAAACCGGGCTTCATGACGAGGCATAACCAGACGCTCCCATTTTCTGGGGGGATTACCCCCCCAGTGCCTTTGTCTTTTTCAGTAACCTTTACCTGTTGTACGCAAATCTCGCGCCAGCGAGAGACAGCCATACTTCATTGCAGGCCTGCATAAGCTCGTCACTGAGCGCTTCGCCTTCAACCGAGGCGATATTCTGCTCAAGCTGCGAAAGTCTGCTCATGCCCGTGATCACGGTTGTGACGCCGGGGCGGCTTACGCACCACTTCATGGCAAGCTCGAGTATGCTGATCTTGTGCTCTGCCGCTATTGCCATGAGCCTTTCCACCGCAACAAAGTTCTCGTCCGACCAGTAGCGTTTGTAGTACATCTGGTTGTTGGAAAAACGGGTATTTTCCGCCGGTTTGCCGGGTTTGTGCTTGCCTGCCAGAAGCCCGCCCGCAATGGGGTTGTATACGGCCATGCCCATCTGGTGCGCTTTCAAAAAAGGTACCAGCTCAGATTCAATGCCGCGGGTAATGGGGTTGTACACATTTTGTGAAATTATGGGGGCCACATAGCCACGCTTGTCGCAGAGGGCCAGAATGTCAGCCACCTGCCAGGCCGCGTAATTGCTTACCCCAATGTAGCGTATTTTTCCTGTTTTCACCAGGGTGTTCATGGTTTCAAGGGTTTCTTCAATGGCTGTTTCATAGTCCGGGGCATGCAGGTAGTAGAGGTCGATATAGTCGGTGTCCAGCCGTTTCAGGCTTGCATCCACAGCGGCCATGATGTTGCGGCGGGAAAGGCCCTTGTCAAAGGGGTTGTCGCCCATCGCCATGCAAACCTTGGTGGCAAGCAGCACCCTGTCGCGGCGGCCTTTCAGCCCTTTGCCGACAATGCGCTCGCTCTCTCCCTGGTTGTATATGTTCGCGGTATCCCAGAAATTGATGCCGCTGGAATAGGCGCAATCCATGATGGCAAGGCTGTCTGCTTCGTTTGTCTGCCCGCCAAACATCATGGTTCCGAGGCTCAAGCTTGAAACCTTGAGGTTGGTGCCGCAAAGATTTGTGTAGTTCATGTATTTTCCTTATACGTTAATAGATGCTGTCTGGGTAATAATACTCCGCCGCATTGACCTTGGTCACCAGCCTTGAAGGAATGGTGATTTCCTTCTCAAAGGTCTTTCCCTTCAGCAGGTGATCCACAGCAAGCTGGATACTTTCATAAATCATTTTTGGCGGATAGGTTACAGTGGCCTTCACAAGGGGGTCGTCATCCAGAATCATTTTGATGATTTTCTTTGAGCCGCCGCCGCCAAGAAAGAATTTAACGTCCTTCCTGCCAGATTCCTTGTATTGCTTGAGAGCGCCCTCAAGCACATCGTCGTCGCCGCACCATACCGCGTCAATTGCGGGAAAATGCTGCAAATACTGATGCATGAGTTCATAGGCCTTTTCCGGGTTCCAGAACGCGGGCTGGCTGTCCATGACCACCACGTCGGGGTGAGGCTTGATGGCGTCTTTGAACCCGTTCACACGGAGGCTGTTTCCTTCGCACGGAATACCTTCCATGACCAGGATATTCCCTTTCCCGCCGAGGGCATCGGCCATGTGAACGCCGCATTCGAAGCCAAACCCGTAATTGTTGCCCGCAATGTAGACGTGTTTTGGCACCTTGGGGATGGAGCGGTCCACCACCACGATAAAGGTACCCGACTGGTAGGCCTTGTTCAGCACCGTGGTCAGGGGAGCGGGGCGGTGCGGCAGAATAACCAGGGCGTGGAGCTTCCTGGGCAGCATGGCCGACACCTGGGCAGCCTGTTCCTTGTCCGAATCAGACTCATGCAGGATAAATTCAATGTCGGGATGGGCCATGCCGAATTCCTTAACAGCCTGTTGCGCCCACCATACAATGCCCCCTGTCCAGCCATGGTCTGCCGAGGGAATGGCAACGCCGATTCTGAATGCGGGAGCGGCGCTGGCAGTGCCGATCATTCCCGGCAAAAACATGAGGAAGAGACAAAGCAGTAATTTTTTCATTAAAAGGAACTCCTTGCTCATAGGAGCCGGTAAAAGGTGTGCGCACAGGGGGGAGACGCCTTTCCCCCGGCAATGGGCATCGGTTTTGGATTCTGCTGTCAGCGTAACCACCGTTTCAGCGACATAATCAACTGCTGCGGGTCAATGGGTTTTGTAATGTAGTCGTTCAACCCTGCCTGGGTTCCAAGTTCCTTGTCTTCTTTCATGGCATTGGCGGAAACGGCGACAATGGGCAATTCCTCGTACGTGGCGAATTTTCTGATTTCTCTGGAGGCCTCAATTCCGCCCATGACAGGCATCTGAATATCCATGAGCACCAGATCGTAGGTGTTGGCCAGCACCGCCTCAATGGCAAGAAGGCCGTTTTCAACAACCGTCACCTGGGCGCCTGTGGCCCCGAGCAGTTCTGTCATAAGAAGCTGGTTGATCTCGTTGTCTTCGGCAACAAGAATCTGTTTTCCTTCCAGAAGCAGGTTTTCAAGGTGCGGAACCTCGGCGCGGCTGGCGCCATCCAGCATTCCCTGTTGCGGTTCCATGTTTATGGTAAAACAGAAAGTTGTGCCCTTTCCGCTGACACTGTTCAGGGAAAAATCTCCCCCCATCATGTTCACGATACTGCGGCTTATGGCAAGGCCAAGGCCGGTTCCGCCAAACTGTCTGGTGATGGAAGCGTCCCCCTGGCTGAAGGGCTTGAACAGGGCTGTCTGCTGCTCTTTGGGAATGCCGATTCCCGTATCCTTGACAGACACCAGCAGCCGGAGTTGTCCCTGCGGACAGTTTTTGATGTCAAGAGCCTGTTCGCAGGAAAGGGTGACCCCGCCTTCAAGGGTGAATTTCAGGGCGTTTCCCACAAGGTTGTTGAGAACCTGACCTATGCGAACCGGATCGCCAATAAAATAGTCCGGCAAATTGTCGGCATAGTGCACATCAAGCTTCAATAGCTTGGCCCTGGCGATGTCATGATGAATGATGCGTATCTGGTCAAATGTTTCCCGCAGGTTGAAGGGAATGCTTTCCAGCTCGAACATTCCGGCTTCAATTTTCGAGATGTCGAGAATGTTGTTGATAAGCCCAAGCAAGGATTTCGCCGCAATCTGTATTTTGCCGACGTATTCGTTCCTTTTGTCGGTATGGGTCTCTTTGGAGGAAAAATACAGGTAGGCCATGCCAATGACGGCATTGAGCGGGGTGCGGATTTCATGGCTCATATTGGCCAGGAACTGGCTTTTCAGCTTGCTTGCCTCCTGCGACTGGGCCACCATTTTTTGCAGGGCCGCCACCAGAGATTGCAGGGAGGCCTGAAGAATTCCCAGTTCGTCATGCCGCTCCGATTGTTCCAGCTTGAGTGAAAGGTCTCCTTCAGACACCTGTTTTGCATAGGCAATAAGGGAAAAGAAGGAAGAGAGAACGCCGTTCACCACCCTGATGACAAGGAAAGAAATGAGGCAAAGGGCGATAATGCTTACGACCACAACCGTTTTTGTCAGACTTGAGGCGTAACTGAACACGTCAGATTCAACGCCGCTGCTTGTTACAAGCCAGCCTGTTGTGGGTTCAAGGCGGGCATACCCGACATAGTGCTTGCCTTTGAGGGAATAGCGAACATTGGTATCTTTCGGGGCCTTGAGCAGGGAGGCATAGAGTTGCGGAAACTTTTCGCCGGAAAGAACAAACGACTTGTCTTCATGGGCAACAAAGGTGCCATCCGGGGCCAGAAGCGAAGGGGCCAGAGATTGGATGCCCTCATCCTCGGGCATTTCATAGTTCACAACTTCGGGGAAATCGTTGATCATGGCCACAGCGCCCATAATTTTCCCGTTTATGAACACGGGCGCGGAAGCAGTGGCAGAGAGGTTGTTGGTGAGAATGCCCACATTGACATCAGAGATAAAGGCTTCGCCAGCCAGTGCCCGCTGTATGTTTTCCCTGTTGGCATAGGAAACGCCAACCTGCATCTGGCTGTTGGCGGCAACGCACACGCCGTGTTTATCGACTATGATGATACTGCGGTAATGTTCATTGCCGTGAATGAGAATGTCAAACCAGTCGTCCCTGTCCTCTTCAAGAGTTGGGCTTCGCTGATCCGGCGGAAGAAAAAGGTCGGTTACATGCGGGTCTGTTGTCAGTTTCTCCACAGCGGTTTTCATGGAACCGAAAAGCAGGGTCATGGAGTTGTAGACAGTTTTTGTCTGTGATTGAGAGAGAAGACGCACAGATTCTTCCAGTGCCTTTATTGAGGAAGAGTGCGTGTAGTAGGCAAGAAAGATGGTCAGGGCCACAATTCCCAGAAGAAAAGGAGCCGTGATGGTGACCCGTAAACTATGCCTTTCTGTTGTGAACATGGAATCCTGACCTCGTGCGGTTCTGATGGGAACCGCCTGTCCAACCGCCAACATCGAACCAGAGCATTTCCTCTGTGAAATGCTCTGGCAAAAGAGAAGGCAACGCTTGAGTATGCAGTGCCGTGAACAGCGCACACTGGTAGCAACATACCACCAGTGCACTACACCAGCAAGGAGTTTCTTGTCTTGCTTTCAGTCTCGTGACTGCACTTTCTAAGGAAGTTGTTTCGCCTCCATATGCAGAGTGAAGTGGTTGCTGTTGTCCGGCGATTGCCTGATGACGCACCGGCCGTTGAGAATGAGCGGATAGTTCTTTTGGCCGTGGCCGAACTGGTCGGTTTTGAAAACTGGTTTGGAAAATTCCCTGGCGAACCGCTCCAGGGCGAAATTCACGTTGTCGTCGCCCACGGTGAAATCGCCGAGAAGAATGGCCCGAACCTCGCCCAGAATGCCGGCTTTGTCCAGTTGCACCAGTGTTCGATCAATCATGTAGCCCGAGGCGTTCACATCTTCCAGAAAGAGAATCTTCCCTGACGCCTGCACAGACCACGGCGTGCCCACGGCTGCGGCAAGACAGGTGAGGTTGCCGCCGACAAGGATGGCCTCCAGGGGTTCGTGCAAAGCTTTTGCCGCGCTGTTGAAGGGTTCCAGGCCGTCGTAGCGGAGTTCGTCCAGTTCTCCGGCCAAAAGCGAGGCCAGCAAGCGGAAATTCTCTATGGCGAATTGCTGTTCCGTTCTCGACAACTGCCAGAACATGCTGCCGTGCACCGTGCGCCACCCCCACTGGTGGAAGAAGAGGTGCAGAAAGGTCATATCGCTGTACCCGATGAATACCCTGGCGGTCTCCGGTCTGGGTGTTTTCGCCAGTTCCGCGAGGAGCCGGCCTGACCCATAGCCGCCGGCAAGAGCCCACAGTATCTCGGTTTCCGGGTTGTTCATTGCCTTTCGCAGTTCTTCCAGTCTGGCCGCATCGCTGTTGGCGGTATAGGGAACAACGCCAAAGCGCAGGGCCTCGGCAGGCAGCGAAACACCCAGTTCGCCAGCCATTTCCGTGGCCATTTGCGCATTCTCTTCGCTGAGCCCGGAGGCGGGAGCGACAATGGTGATGCCCCTTGGCCCGCGTTGCCCGGATTTCGCCAGGGAGGCCAGAAAAGCGGGGTCTTCCCGGTTCTGGGGCTCCGGTTTTTCGTCAACTTGCGGAGTACAATGAAAAAAGAAAAGGAAAACAAGGGCAAAGGAGCCGATCGCCAGAGCAACCAGGGTCATTGTTCTGCGAGTCATCAATAATCCTCCATTTCCAGGGCCGATCAACTGTGATTTTGTCTTCAGGGTTGGCTCTCCGGCAAGGTCCGCTTTTGCGCGTACCCTGCCCGCACCTGCTCCGGGCGCTGTTCCGGGGGTGTACTCCATCGGCGGCCAGGCGAGTGCAAGGCCGCGAACAAAGAATAGTGGAGTTGAAGAGAGGCTTTTCTTTTTGGTGACAGTAGTGTAGTATATAAAGAATACTGTAAAACAGTCAATTGTCAGACTGTATTGTTTTCACTAGGTTACCCCTTGGAGGTTCCATGAAAAAAACGCTGCACACCTTGGTATGCACAGTCTTGTGTGTCTTTTTGTTTTCAGGCGCGGTTTTTGCCAGTGATGATCAGGGTCTGGTCATAGACATTGACAAAACGTCCATGTCCGGCATTGAGATTCATGTGTCTGACCTGTCGCAAACCATTAAGCCCTTTGGCACCGATACCCTCCTCAAAGCCTTGCGAACGGCAGATGAGGATGTGGCCAACATCGCGGCCCTGATTCTTGGCGCCCAGATAAAAGAACTGGCCGTTTCCTATGATGGCGACGAAGACTTCCTTGTCGCCCTCGGGCTGCCTGCGGGCGATTTGACCCTGCTTGGCCAGGGGGAATTGTCTGTGGAAAGTCTTGGCAAAGCCTTTGGCGCTTCGTCTGAACCCTATTTTAAGGAAGAGGGCCTGGAGAAAAGCCAACTGACCGCCGTGGCGCCGCAAATTTTTTCTGCAGATTCCGGTCAGTTTTTTGCTGTTGAAGGGCAGACCCTGCTCGTCGGTAGTTCCCAAAAGTCTGTTCAGGCTGGCCTCGACAAGGTGAAAAAGGGGCAGGCCATTGTCGCGGTTCCCAATTCCGGGCAAGCTACCTGGATGAAAACCACCTATACGGTTTTCCATGCAACTGCGGAAGCAGGTCCGTTCAAGGAAACGCCCCTCAACGAAGAAGTGCTGGTTTTCAATACAAAAGACGGACTGGAATTCCAAAAAACAGCGAATTATACCGACATAATACCTTCCCTGAATGCTGTCGCCCCGGTCAATGTGAAGGATTTGCCGTTTTTTGGCGCTACAGACCAGAACATAATCTTTTCCCTCAGTGGTTCGCTGCTGGATGTGGTGAGCAAAATCAAGCTCGCTTCGGAAGGGAGCAGCATGAGCGCGGACGGGATGCTTCCCTTTGCCCTGAAGGATGTCAAGAGAATCACCCTGGTAACGGGTGGCGCGCAATCTTCGATAATGGGCATGACTATTCCGGCCTTTTATGCAAGTATTGACGCTGCCGCTACCGTACTGGACTTTCTGACGCCCCTTGTCCAAAGCCTTAACGGGCAGGGCTGGAAAGACAAACAGGTTTCCGGGTGGGACAGTATGTCCACTGTGGATACTCTTGACATGGGTGGGTCTCCGGTTCCGGTTCCGGGGTTCATGGGCAAACGTGGTGAGCAGATGGTTCTCGGGTCTATCAACAGCGACGCCCTTGCGCAGGCAGCGGGTATGCCCGAGATGCTGAAGACCCTTCCCGATTCTGCCGAATTCAGCATGATGACGAGCCTTGACCCGAAAAGCCTCTGGAGTCAGGTGGCTGAAGCCATGAAGCCGGGCACCATGTTGCGTGGCCTTTCAGGCATTGATTCCGGACTGGATGAGGCCGAGAAGCTCGCCCTGGCGAATCTTTTGGCCACCCCCTTCCCTGTAAAACAGGTTATCCAGTGGAGTTCTCCCAATTTGAACGAGACTCGCGGCGTGGTCTTGTTGGAGGGGAGTATTCAGCCTTTCATTGACGCGGTGTGCGCCTTCATTATCGCAACGGAAGGCGAAGCCGATTCCGGTGCCCCTGATCCCGCCGGACAGGCTGGAGCGCAAAATGCCGGGCAAGTCAGCCCGGAAAAGCCCAAAGAAGGCACTGGAACTACAGAAGAGAATCTTTTTGACCGCTACAAAAATACTGCGCCCAAGAAATAAGACCAGCCCGCATTGTGCATAAGGCGCCCTACGCCCGCATTGTGCACGAAGTGCACAATGCGGGCGTGGGCGCTCACGTCAGTGGCCGCCCCGCAAGCGAAGCGCGGCGTGCAT
>JGI994J12354_10001920_pt1 | contig 20803 bp, 21 predicted proteins | sample IntmicLarv3ML3BL_FD_12354 | JGI IMG/M metagenome (IMG submission 12354) | reverse complement strand
TAATGTGTAAATAGTTCATTTTAAGTAAAAACCTTTTAAATAGAATATTTTAGAGTTGTTTATTCTATCAATGATACTATTTATTAAATTCACTATATTTTATGTTGTTTATTCTGATACAAATAAGAATACGTGGACAATGTTGTTTGTATATTCTCGTGCCTAATCGGTCAGAAATAATTATAATCGGAAAATCCAATTCAATCAATAGCGAAACATGGGAAAGCCACGAAAAATACATGAAATAAATTGACAACTCCATTATAATCAAAAACAGGAGATGATTGTAACAGAGCTGTTCGGAAACTTAAACAAGCTAAGGGAAACTGCGTTAAACCATCGCGGTTTCCGTCAGCAAAAAGGTGATTTCCGAACAGCTTTAATGGAAGAGTTAATAAAATATTTAGAAACAGTAATAAATTTAAGGCAAGTTAAAAAAGTAAAACATAAAATGAGCGACATAATCGCAATAGTAGTTTTCCTTGCGATATAGAAAAATTTTCAAAATGTTTGAGGAGTATTGGATAGTTGAAAGTTTTCATTGGCATTTAGACGTTACGTTGAAGAAAGACCACAATAAAACATTAGAAAAGCAAGCCTCGTATAATTTGAATATTATACGCAAACTTGCTCTTTCAGTGTTGAAATTATTTAATATTTTTAAACATAAAGTTAGTTTGAAATCAAAAAGATTTGCTGTTAGCCTTAATCCGATTAAACTTATTGAACAAATTTTGGAAATTTAATTTTGATTTTAAAGATTTTGCTTAGAATAAAATTTCATGCGTTTTACGTTGTTTCTATGTATAGTTACTCCCATAAAATCGAGATTTCATACCCCGATTCATGAGAGGTTTTTTATTAAACGAGCAATGTTATTATCTTTGAACTCTTCCTGAGCCGTCGCCTTTAGCGAGTGTGCTGACTTCATCAACGGTAACTCTGTTGTAGTCGCCCTCGATGGAATGTTTCAAACAAGAAGCCGCTACTGCAAATTCAACAGCATCAGCCGAATTATAATTATTTAAAAGAGCATAAATCAAGCCTGAGCCGAAAGAATCGCCGCCGCCGACTCTGTCAACGATACGAACGTCATAGCTTTTACTAAAGTTATAATCGTTTCCGTCATATAAAAGAGCCGCCCATTTATTATCGTTAGCACTTATGGAAGTTCTTAAAGTGATAGCAACTTTTTGCAAATTAAATTTATCTTTTAAAGTTTTCGCAACTTCTTTATAGCCGTCGTGGTTGATTTTTCCCGTTGTAACGTCCGTGTCTGACGGGCTGATTCCGAAAACATCATGCGCGTCCTCTTCGTTAGCGATAACAACATCGACATATTCCATAAGACCAGTCATAACTTCGCGCGCTTTGTCTTTAGTCCAAAGTTTTTTTCTGTAGTTTAAGTCACAACTTATAGTGATATTTTTTTCTTTCGCTTTTTTGCAAGCAGTCGCGCAAATTTCCGCACAACTATCAGAAAGTGCAGGAGTGATTCCCGTAAAGTGAAACCAAGAAACGCCGTCGAAAATTTCGTCCCAATTGAAATCTGCCGCCGTAGCAGTTGCGATAGCAGAGTGCGCTCTGTCATAAACAACTTTTGAAGCACGTTGAGACGCGCCTTTTTCTAAAAAATAAATTCCCACGCGCTCGCCGCCGCGAGTGATTTTTGATGTATCAACGCCGTATTTTCTTAAATCGTTAACGGCGCATTGACCGATTTCGTGAGACGGAAGTTTTGTAACAAAAACCGCGTCCAAACCGAAGTTTGAAAGAGCAACGGCAACATTAGCTTCGCCGCCGCCGAATGTAGCTTGAAATCTATCAGCTTGATTAAATCTTAAATATCCTTCAGGCGCAAGTCTTAACATGATTTCGCCGAATGTAACTATTTTTTTCATTATAAAAAATCCTCCTAAAAAAAATTAGATTCTTCTTAATTCTAAATGTCTGTCATATTTTCGTAGGGGCGGCGTTTACTCCGCCCGACATTAAAAACGTGATTCAAAGCGGGCGAACACAGTTCGCCCCTACATGAAAAAATTTATATCCAAAATGCAAAAGAATAAAAAATTATGATGGTTGTTTTCCGATGTAAGCTAAAATACCGCCGTCAACATAAAGAATGTGACCGTTAACAAAATTTGACGCATCAGATGCCAAGAACACGGCAGGACCTGCTAAATCTTCAGCATCGCCCCATCTTTCAGCGGGTGTTTTTGCTAAAATGAATTGGTCAAACGGATGTCTTGAGCCGTCAGGTTGAGTTTCTCTCAAAGGTGCTGTTTGAGAAGTTGCGATATAACCAGGACCTAAACCGTTACATTGAATATTAAATTGACCGTATTCAGATGCAATATTTTTTGTAAGCATTTTCAAGCCGCCTTTTGCCGCCGCATAAGCAGAAACGGTTTCGCGTCCCAATTCGCTCATCATAGAGCAGATGTTTATAATTTTTCCGTGACCTTTTTTAATCATAGAAGGAATAACCGCTTTTGACATAATGAACGGCGCATTTAAGTCAACGTCGATGACTTGTCTGAAATCGTCCGCGCTCATCTCAGTCATAGGGATTCTTTTAATAATTCCTGCGTTGTTTACTAAAATATCGATAACGCCGATTGTTTTTTCGATTTCTTCAATCATTGCGTAAACGCCTTTTTCGTCCGTAACGTCACAAACGAAACCTTTTGCGTCGATGCCGAGTTCTTTATAAGATGCCAAACCTTTATCAACCTCTGATTGGAGGTGGCAGTTAAAAACTATTTTTGCGCCTGCGGCGTGAAGTCCTTTTGCGATTGCAAGACCGATACCGTGAGATGCGCCTGTTACCAATGCGATTTTATTATCTAATTTAAAGTTTTCCAATTTAAAATACACTCCTTACATTAAATTTTTATTTTCAATATTATCCATATCCGTAAATTCTTGATTTTCACCGACCATGCCCCAAATGAAAGAGTACGCTTTCGAGCCTGCGCCGCTGTGGATTGACCAACTCGGAGAAATAACAGCTTGCATATTTCTCATAACGATATGTCTTGTTTCAGTCGGCTCGCCCATAAAATGCATAACGAAAGAGCTTTCATCTAAATCAAAATATAAATAAACTTCCATTCTTCTGTCATGAGTGTGTGACGGCATTGTATTCCAAACGCTGCCCGGTTTTAAAGTTGTCATACCCATAACAAGCTGACAGCTTTCAACTTGACCCGGCAAAATGTATTTGCAGATAACTCTGTGATTTGATTCTTCGAGAGAACCCAATTCAACTTTGTTTTCGTCTTTAACGATAATAACATCGTCTGACGGATTTCCCTCGGGTTTAATCAAAACCGTTTTGTATGTTTTATGAGCAGGCGCGCTGTTAATATAAAATTTTGCGGGATTAGATGCATCGCAAGATTCAAAAGAAATACTTTCTTGACCTTGACCCATGCCGACGTATAAGCCGTCTTTATAATCCATTTCATAAGTTTTGCTATCGATAGTGATTTTTCCTTTGCCGCCGAGATTAATAACGCCCATTTCGCGTCTTTCCAAGAAATATTTTGCGCGTAATCTGTCAGCCGCAGTCAAAAGTAATTTTTTTGATTTTGGTACAGCCGAGCCTGTAATAATTCTGTCAATGTGGCTGTAAACCAATTTAATGTCGTCCTCTTTAAAAAGGTCGTCGATTAAAAATTCCTCTCTTAATCTTTCCGTTGTGTAAGCTTTCGCGTCTTTAGGTGATGATGAGTATCTTAATTCCATTTTTCAAAAACCCCTTTCGTATTTTTATTATCTTAAATTTATTTTTTTTGTGTTAAATGAATTGCAAATCCGGAAATTTCAAGGTCAAGATAAACAGCGGTTAAATTGCCTTTGTCATCGTATTTTTCGGTATCCGGTTTCATGTTTACGCCTTTGAAAGAAAGATAATGTAACGCTCTTTCAATGCTGTTTGTTCTAAATGCGATGTGTCCGTTTTTACCTAAATAAGGCGTTTTCATTATTTCAACTTCTGTTCCTGCGAAGAACGATGAATTTGCTTCTCTGCTCTTTTTGCCGAACAACGTCTCAAAAAGATTCGCAGATGATTTTGATTCAGCTTCATTTTCTGCATTGATTCCTACATGCGCAAGTTCAAATCCTAAAACGGTGTTTATCGCTTCTTCAACGAGTTCGCCGATTTTATCGAAATCGCCGCTGTTTATTAAATCGTCTTTTACCATCCAACTGCCGCCGCAAGCAACAATTTTCGGGAAAGATAAGTAATCGTTAATATTATTTTGATTTACGCCGCCCGTAGGCATAAATTTAATTTTTGTATATGGTGCGGCAAGTGCTTTAATCATATTTAAGCCGCCGAGTTGTTCGGCAGGAAAAAATTTGACCGTTGTTAATCCTAACTCGATAGCTTTTTCAATATCGGAAGTAGTCGGGCAACCCGGAATAATAGGAATATTTTTGTCTATACAATATTTTACAACATCGATATTAAAGCCGGGGCTAACAATGAATTTTGAACCTGCTTTTACAGCTTTGTCAACTGTTTCGATATTTAAAACCGTTCCCGCGCCGACTAACATATCCGGATATTTTTCTGAGATAACGCGAATCGCTTCTTCTGCGCAATCTGTCCTGAAAGTTAATTCCGCAACGCGAAGCCCTGCGTTATAAAGTGCTGATGCAAGGGGGAGAGCGTTTTCAATTTTTTCAATCTTTATAACAGGTACTACACCAAACTTGCTTACTTCTTTTAAAATATTGTCCATAATAAAAAATCTCCTTTATAAAAATTATAAAAAACTTTGCGAATAAGTGATGTAGGCTCTTTCTTGATTTCAAATTCATGTAAAAACTTTTTCATGTAGGGGCAAACTGTGTTCGCCCGTTTTGAAATGCGTTTCTAATATCGGGCGGAGCAAGCGCCGCCCCTGCGAAAACGTGACATTCAAAACGCGAAGAACCGTGATGTAAGTGTGTTTTGCAAACGCCGTATTATTCGGCGCGTCTAAGTACTTCCGCAAATGTGAATATAAACGGTGCAAGACCTTTCGCGTCATTTGTAACAATCGGCTCGGAGAAATAATATTCTAACGTGCCGTCGCGCAGTTTATAATCGCCTTTGCTGGGCATACCGCCTAATCCCGCAACAAGACAAATATCTTTTAAAATAAAATTATCATCTTCAAATGAAAGTTTGCTTTCAACTATCGCATTAAAAATTTCCAAACCGTATTCATAATAATAATCAGGTAAAAATTTTAATCGCACAGCTTTTAAAATAGTATAAGCAATCGCGCAACTTCCGCTTGTTTCGAGATAATTGCCTTCTTCGCTCGGAAGATTCGGTACTTGATAAAACATTTTTGTGTCGCTACTTTTAATAAGCACTAAAAGAGAATCAATAAGTTCCCTAAGATACTTTTGCAACAATTCATATTCGTAAAGAAACATCTTGTCTGTTTTTTCGAGAGTATCGACCAACGCCATGGCAAACCAACCCATCGACCGTGACCAAAAGTTTGGACTTAAACCCGTTTTATTATCCGCCCAAAACATTTTTTTCTCGCTGTCATAACCGTGGAAATACAAGCCCGAATTTTTGTCGCGCATGATATCATAAACGTTTGTGAATTGTTTGATAATGTCATTATAATATCTTGAATTATTAAATTCAATTTCGTATTCCATATAAAACGGCATAACCATATACAGACCGTCAAGCCAAATTTGATTTTCATAAATTTTTTTGTGCCAGAAACTTCCCTCTTTTGTGCGAGGTTGTTTTTCCAGTTGTTTATAAATATTTGTGATTGCTTTTTTATATTTCTCGTTTTTGGTCTTTTTGTACAAATCAAATAAAACTTTTCCCTCGTTTACGTTGTCACAATTGTAATCCTCTTCATTATAACCTAAAATTGTTCCGTCCGCATCAACGTAATAGTCAACAAAATTTTTAACAAAATCGAAATATTTCATGTCATTTGTGGCATAATACAAATCCATTATCGATTTTAACATGCAACCGTCAACATAATTCCATTTCGGTTTGTGCCCCTCCAAAATATGTTCGATATTCCAAAGCGGTTTATCGGGCGTTGATTTTAAAATCCAAGCATCAAAAACTTTTTTTATATTTTCCAAAAATACCAAACCTCCTTGATTACTTACAAATCACAATTACAGCATTACTTTTTCAAATGTACCATCAAATGTGGTATTTATAAATTCCACTTTTGCGTTATTTGTGTAAATCCCCAAATCCTTTATCATTTCAAAATCTTCAAGCATTTCGGGGATTTCATTGATTAATTTATCGCTCAAATGAAAATCGCAATCTTTGAGTTTTATATTTGCAACGGGATTTTCGGGCAATCCATATATAAATATTGCACAACCCCGAGAGTCTTTTGCTGTTACTTTTTCCAAATTGATATTTTTAACGGTCGGTGTAAATTCGTCTGTGTCGGTGACATTTTTATTTTTTACATAATCGCTTTTGCCGTCGGGGTCGCAATTATAAAACATATTTATCGTGAAACAAAATTTAACTCTGTCCATTTCGCAATTATAAACGTTTATCCCCGAAACAACGGATTTTATACCGCGTCCGCGTCTTGTTTTAATTCGGATTCCGCGGTCGGTTTCAGAAAAAATACAATTTGAAATTTGAATGTTTTCGCAACCCGATGCAATTTCCGAGCCGATTACAACTCCGCCGTGTCCTTTTTTCATTAAGCAGTTTCTTATATTAATGTTTGATGACGGTTTATAAAAATATTGGCTTAAATAATATTTCCCCGATTTTATCGCAACGCAATCATCGCCGACATTAAAAGTACAGCCGATTATGTTAACATTTTCGGAACTTTCGGGGTTAATCCCGTCCGTATTCGGTGATGTATCAACGCTTTCTATATGTAAATCATAAAAATTAATATTCGTTGAAAAAAGCGTGTGAATGTTCCAACAAGAACTGTTCAAACTTTTAATTCCGCAAACGGAAATATTATCGCAATTCACAAACTCGACATTTTTCGGGCGATAATTATCGCGTATCGCTTTAGGATTTATCCAAAAACCGCTGTCCTCACCGTTTCCGTTTAATGTTCCGAATCCGTAAATTTTCACATTGCAAATATCTTTCGCATAAATCAGCGGGCAATATGAAGACAACGGATTTCCCTCCCAAGTTGTGTTCAAATAATTTTCCGTGTGGTCATAATTTTTTTGCAATCCGCTCAAAATGCCCATTTTATCGCGCGTAGTATTTTGAATTATCGTAGTTTCCTTATCTAAATAAAAATTAAGATTAGATTTTAATAAAATTTGGTCTACAAGATAAGTTCCTTTCGGGAAATAAATCAGTGCGCCGTCGGGAGCTTGATATATTGCCAAATTTATCGCAGATGTATCATCACAAACGCCGTCGCCCGCGGCGTTAAAATCTTTAATGTTAATAACATAATTCGGTTTTAATGTTGTAACATTAAAAGTTACGGTTTCGGATATTAATTTTTTTATGGAAACTTCGTATGTAACATTGGGCTTCAAATCATAAAAACCGATAACATTTGTATTCGTTTTTAATTTAAACTCACCGTTTAAAAAAATTTCAAAATCGTTCGGCACATTGTATGGGTGATTATTCTGAATTTCAAAAACAAAACCAAATTCAAATGTTTCTAAAATCTCAATCATTAAATAAAAACCTCCTAAAATTGGCGAATTGTGTTCGTCTATTGTATATCAATTAATTGAAAAAGCGGGCGAATACAGTTCGCCCTGTAAAAATAATTATTTAAAATCAAGTTTATAAAATGTAAAGTTCAAAACTTGACTATTTCAAATTCAAAAAATAAAAAGTTGCATATATATAAAAGCTTGCATGATACTGATATTGCAATATTAATCATAGTCTTATTTAATTGAAAAAAGTTTTGATTGAACACGTGCCGAAAGCGACTTTTGCGAAACAAAAGCACTGACCATTTTAAAAGTTCACGGTGTCCAAAAATCTTTTGACTTTAAAACTCACTTCAAACAAATAATTTCCGTCGAAGTCGCTTTCTCATGTAATCCCTCTTTTCCGAAAAAAACAGGTAAACACAACATATATAAAGACATTAATTTTATGAAAACTTCTCTGATGAAAACGGATATAAACGGATTTTCGTGAGCATCACGATTAAATTTAATATGTAATCCGAAAAAACCTTTGCCGATGGTTTGTTTATTTTTATAAAAAGGATATTGAAGTAAAAAATATAATAGCAGGGTAATAATAAAGACCGATATCGGCGCATATGTATTTGACGGAACAAACCTCTGAACAATCGGAAGTAAAAGAATATAAGAAGCAACCAGAATAACAAAATATAACACGATATCAATTAGTTGAGCCAAAAACCTCATAACCACAACCATCTTCATACTCCCTTTCTTAAAATTTAAAATGAAAAATAAATTTATGTAATAAGATTATTATAACAGTCTTAATGATACCACTCCGCCTATTCTCAAAAAATCCGCACATGGAATAGGGGAGTGACCATTAATTTATTTGTAAACTATATTGAAATCAAGCAATTTTAAAAAAATCAAATTAAATAAAAAATCACGCTATAAAAAATTTTTTTGCCGTATTATTCTTTTCCGCCGGTGCTTGCAACACCATCAACGAAATAACGTGAGCCGGAGAAGAAAATAATTATAATCGGTGTTAATGCGATGGTAGACGCCGCAAAAAGTTTTCCGTAAGAAATAACTTGGTCACCGTCAAGTTGTTGTTTCAAAACGAGAGATAAAACGGCTTTGTCCGGAGATGTTAAATAAATCAACGGACCTTGGAAATCGTTCATGCCCCACATGAAACATAAAAGCGCAACTGTTATAATAATTGGTTTTATAACAGGTACAATAACATAAAGTAATATTTGAAAAGCATTGCAACCGTCAATTTTTGCAGCTTCATCAAGTTCTTTCGGCACACTTCTCATGAACTGGATAATCATGAAAACAAAGAACGAGTTTGTTGCGAAAATATCTGTAATATATAAAGTTGCATAATTATCTCTTAATCCGATATTTGTATAGAACAAATATAAAGGGATTCTAAATGCTAATTCCGGCATTAATAACGTTACAATGATGGCTGTAAAAACAAATTTTTTACCCGGGAAACTGAATCTTGCAACCGCATACGCAGTTATTGAAGAAGAAATAACCGTAAAAATTGTTTTTGGAATCAAAAATTTTAACGTATTAAAAAAGTAAAACGGTAAAATGTGTTGTTTGTTTATTTGCCATGCATTAGCGTAGTTTTCCGGTCTAACACGTCCGGCAGGAGGGAAGATGCTCAAGTTTCCAAAGATATCAATGTTATCTTTAAAACCTGAACCAATCATCCAAGCAAGAGGATAGACAAGAATAAGCCCGACAATAACAAGAACTAAATAACGAAAAAATGTATTCGCCGAAAATTTTTCATACTCTTCCATAATCTATCCCTCCTTAATCGTTATAATAAACCCAATAGTTTGATGATGAAAATACAATCGCTGTCAAGATGCCGATAATTAAAAGTAAAATCCAAGTCAACGCACTGGCATAACCATAATTTCCTTTTTGGAACGCTTCATAATAAATGTAAACATTCAAGAAATAAGTTGAGAAGTTCGGACCGCCTTTTGTTATCAAATAAGCGGAGTTGAACTCTTGAAAAGCTTTTACCAAAACATTAACGGCATTAAATAAAACTATAGGCGTTATAATCGGCAACGTGATAGAAAAAAGCATTCTCGGTTTTGAAGCACCGTCGAGTGCCGCCGCCTCATATAAAGACTGAGAAACATTTTGCAGTGCCGCCAAGAAAATTAACATCGTTGAGCCAAACTGCCATGCTTTTAAAATTATTAAAGTAAAAATCGCGAATCTTTCGTCCTTGAGCCAGTTTATAGCTTCGATTCCGAATGTTCCGAGAATAATATTTATAGGACCGTTGACATTAAAAAGCATTGTCCAAAGTATAGAAACAGCTACGTTACCGCCGAGAATCGACGGTATGTAGTAAGCTGTTCTGAAAAAGTTTACGCCTTTTAATTTGAAATTCAAAACAAAGGCAATTAAAAATGCTGATGTTAAAACAACGGGTGTTCCAAAAAATACATACTTTAATGTAGCAACCAAAGCAGACCTAAAAAGCTTATCCTTGGTAAAAATTTCAACATAATTGCCGAGCCCGATAAATTCCGGGTCGCCAAGCATAGGTAATTCATTCAAACTATACCAAAAGGATAGACCGATAGGATAAATTTTGAAAACTAAGAACCCTATTAACCAAGGGGTCAGCAGTAAATAGGGAGTAATGCTAACGTGTTTTTTGGTCATTATTTATAAAGTTTATCAAGTGCAGCTTGTTGGTCATCAATATAAGCTTGAGCCGCTGTAGCTGAATCTGATTTTCCTGTTCTAAATTCTTCGATTGCTTTAAATCTTTCGCCCCTAACGTTTTCATCTTCAAAATATGGGTCCATGATTTCTAAATCATAGTTTTCCAAAAGTTCGTAACCGATTTGCATCGCGCCTGTAACAAAACCTTCCTTATCTTGAATATCTCTTGTAACCGTATTACAAGAAATACCGTAGTTAGTTCCGATAATTTTAACAGCTTCCGGGTCTGTGAACATGAAGTTAATGTAGTCAGCCGCAACTTCCGGATTTTTGGCGTTTTTAGAAATAGCAAATCCAAGGTTTGGTTTTGCATAAACTTTAATGTTTTGTGCGCCTGTTTCCGTGATGAAAGGAGCAACGGAAATTTCATCGTTAGCTTCGCCGTTTTTGTATGAATCTAAATATTTATCCATAGTTCCGACCCACTCATAAACAGAACCGAGGCGTCCGCTTGTCCAAACAGGGTTAGATTCGTTTTCGATTGGGTCTTGTTGTGCGAATGTCGGTAATGCACCGGAATCTTCAAAAGATTTAAGCGTATCGAAAGCTTTTGCAACGTCGGAAGGAAGGTAGTTAACAACGCCGTCCGTTTGCATCGGTTTACCTGTTTCGTTAAATAACATTTGAGCGATAAATAAATCCATAGATTGTTTACCGATTTGTTCCATGATATATTTATTTTCCGCTCCCGTAGCTGTGTTATCAGCACCGATTATCGCGCCTGCCGCTATAAGTTCTTCATAAGAAGTCGGATATTCGATTCCTGCTTCTTCAAATAACGGTTTGCTATATAAGTTTGCTCTCGCAGTTGTACCGTGAGGAACAGCAGCAAGTTCTCCGCCGACTGTCATCGCGCCTAAATCCGTTTCAGTCCAGTTTGATAAATCAAGACCGGATAATTCGTTTAAATCATAGAAAACGTTTTTGCCTTTGTTGAAAGAGTGAATCCAGTTGTAGTTAACTTGAACGATGTCGGTTTCTGTTTTACCTGATAATTCAGTCATAATTCTTTGTTGCCAACCGTCCCAAGCACCGTAAGCNGTTTTAACCGTAACGTTAGGATTTTTTTGCATGTAAAGTTCGGCAACNGCATTCATAGCATCGTGACGTCCGTCTGAACCCCACCAAGAAATAGAAATTTCTACGGCTTCGCCTGTTGGAGCGGGAGTTTCGCCTTCGTCGTCTCCGTTGTCATCATCGTCGCTGTTTGCTGTCGTAGCGGGAGCATCAGGTTTTGTTTCATTACCGCCTGTTGTTGTTCCTCCGCCGCAGCTCGTCATACCAAATACCATTACGCCTGCCGTCACTAAAGCGGCAAGAGTTTTAAAAGATTTCTTCATTATTAAAGCACCTCCGAAAAAAAATAAAATTTAGTTTTTTTACTTAAATCGAAATCAAAATTTTTTGAACAAATTTTTTTGAACAAAATTTATCAGCGTATGTCTGAAAGTTGAATTGGCACAACGACCGTCATACTTAAAAAAAATTTTTTTCAGGCACACGCAACAAAACAAAACTTTAACAAACTTATTATGTTATAATCAACATTAAGTTTATTTATTTTGAGTTGTCGGATTGAAATCAATTTAAGTTGGTTTTTTATGTGAATTTAGAAATTGAAAATCAACTTCTAAATGTTCCCATCAATTAACGCTTCAATCGAAATATGTAAGCTTTAACTCGACTATACAATTTAGATAATATTTATCTCAAGAATAATAAAAAACTTATATCTATTGTGTCAAAAAACTATATTGAATATGTATTTTGCATCAATTCATAAAAATAATTATTTATTCTTGAATAATCTTTAGAAGTATAGTAACATATATACAAGATAAATACAATAAGTATTTTAAATTTTTTTGGGTTAGTCATAAAAGCTGTGCTTTACTGCTTGCCCAAGCAACCTCGGGAGGTAAAAAAAATGAACGAAGAATTTTTATTAAATAACGATATTGCAAAAGAGATTTATGAATCTATAAAGAATCTTCCTATTATAGATTATCATTGTCATTTAGACCCGAAAGAAATTGCGGAAAACAAAAGATTTAAAACAATCACGGAAATTTGGCTTTACGGTGACCATTATAAATGGAGATTGATGCGCGCATCAGGCGTTGATGAAAAATATATTACGGGTGATGCGTCCGATTATGAAAAATTTTTAAAGTGGGCTTCGGTAATAGAAGAGTGTATCGGAAATCCCGTTTATATTTTTACGCATCTTGAATTAAAAAGATATTTTGGATACGACGGGTATTTATCTTCAAAAACCGCGGAAGAAGTTTGGGAACATTGCAACGCAATTATAAATAAAGAAAATTTCTCGGTAAAAGATATTTTAAATAAATTTAATGTTGAGACACTTTGCACAACGGACGACCCGATTGACGATTTGGTTTATCACAAACAAATCAAAGCGGATAAATCTTACACAACAAAAGTTTTGCCGACTTTCAGACCGTCATTCGCTCTTAATATTGAAAACGATACTTTCACGCCTTATATTAAAAAACTCGAAAGAGTTTCTTCCGTTAATATAAATAATTATAAAGATATCGTTGATGCTTTACATAACAGAATAGAATTTTTTAACGAAGTCGGCTGCCGACTTTCCGACCATGCGCTAGACCCGCTTGTTTATGAAGATTACACGGAAAAAGAATTAAATGAAATCGTTAAGAAAAAATTAAATAACGAAGAAATATCTTTAATCGAAATTAAAAAATATAAAACTGCTCTTTTTTTTCGCAAATGCACATGAACTGCATAAGAAATACAAATTCCAAAGGATTCGGTGCTTTGGGCGCGGATACGGGATTTGATTGTATTTCCGATTTTTCATACGGTGCGTCTTTGATTAAAACTTTGGACGAATTAAATAAAGAAAATAAATTGCCCAAAACGATTTTCTATTCTTTAAATGAAAATGATAATAATATGCTCGCAACCGTTATGGCTTGCTTTCAAGACGGAAAAACAAGGGGCAAAATGCAATTGGGTTCTGCGTGGTGGTTTAACGATAACTATTTAGGAATGAGAAATCAAATGTTGTCGCTTGCAAATCAAGGTATTCTTTCAAGATTTATCGGTATGCTCACGGATTCAAGAAGTTTCCTTTCTTATCCCAGACACGAATATTTCAGAAGAATTTTGGCTGAACTTTTGGCGGAATTTGTAATCCGAGGCGATTTCTCCAGCGATAAAGAGTTGTTGGCGAAAATCGCAAAAGGAATTGCTTATGAAAACGGGTTGGAATATTTCGGTTTTTAATTATTATAGAAAATTAAAAAAAAATTCGATGTGTAGAAAAAACATAAGGAGAAAATATGAATACAAAACAAGAGTTTTTAAGATTGATGAATACTCATAATGAAATTGCTCTGGCGACCTGCGTGAATAATCAACCGAATATAAGAATTGTGAATTTTTATTATGATGAAAATAGCAAGGTAGTCTTTTTTTCTACTTTCGGCGATAATGAAAAAGTTAAAGAATTTGAAATTAATAACAAAGTTGCATTTACAACAGTTCCCCATGATGGTATCGAACATGTAAAAACAAAAGGAATAGTGCGAAAATCCACAAAAACCGTTTTTGATGTGGCAGAGGATTTTATTGAAAAGATTCCTGACTATAAAGACACGATAGAGCAAGCAGGGGAATATTTGGTTCTCTTTGAAATCACATTTGAAACTGCTGTTGTTACTTTAGATTTTGAAAACATAGAAATCTTAAATCTAAATGATTAATTAAATTCAAAATTTATTACGAAAGGAGTTTGTTTTATTATGAAAATCGGTGTTAGGGCGCACGACTTCGGGCGCAAAGACGAAAAAGAATTGGCAAAAGTTATAAAAGACGCGGGCTTTTCTTGTGTTCAGCTTGCATTAACGAAAGCTATCGAGGGGATAAATTCATTCGAGGATATCACGGAAAAGCGGGTTTATAACATTAGAAACGAATTTGAAAAAAACAGCGTGGAAATTTCGGTTTTAGGTTGTTACATCGAGCCGTCGATTTTGGATACCGACCAAAGATTGAAAAAATATCGAAAACTTCAAAAAATCTTTGGAGTATGCAAATATGTTGGGTTCAAAAATCGTCGGGACGGAAACAACTAATTTTTCGGAAGATGAAAGTTTGAGAGCTGAACGATTTGAAATTTTAAAAGACAGCGTTTTGAGAATACTTGACAAAGCGGAAAAAGAAAACGTTTTTGTCGGTATCGAGCCTGTTGCGGAACATACTTTAAACACTCCGCAATTAACAAAACAATTATTGGATTATGCAAAATCCGAAAAATTAAAAATTATTTTTGACCCCGTGAATTTGGTTCTTCCCGAAACGATTGAAAAACAAGACGAAATTTTTAATGAGTTTTTCAAACTTGTGGGAAATGAAATAGTTAGTTTGCACGCGAAAGATACCGTTATCGAAAATAACGAAAAAGCGTGGTGCATACTCGGCGAGGGCGTTATAAATCACGATTTAATTTTTGAATATTTATTAAAAAATAAACCTGAAATCAGCCTGTTAAGAGAGGGCGTTGAAATGGATAGTTTTAATATCGATATAGAATTTTTAAAATCAAAAGCGTTGATTTAAATTAAATTTGCAAGGAATGTTCGTTGAAATTAACGTGATATTTAATTTGTAGGGGCGGCGCTTGCTCCGCCCGATAAAATGAAGGCGGAACGGTCAAGACCGCTCCCTGCATGTTGGCTATCGCAAATTTTTAAAGTTTATAAAATACACGGAAAATATTTTTATTCGATTACTGAAATATAAGATTTGCGCGATGTTACAAATATTAAAATGCAATATTGAAATAATTTTATAAAATCGAGGAGATTTGGAAGATGGAAAAATTAAATAAAAGTTTGGTGAAAGATTTTGATATTGAACTAAAGGAGAAAGTTTTACAGTTTGGCGAGGGAAATTTTTTAAGAGCGTTTGTTGATTTTTTGATAGAAGAATTAAACGAAAATAATTTATTCGGCGGAAGCGTTACCGTTGTTCAACCGATAAATCAAGGGCTTATCGGCATGATGAAAGAGCAGGATTATTTATATACATTAATCGAACGCGGACTTCAAAACGGCGAAATCGTTAATAAAAAAAGAATTGTGAAAAGCATAAAAAAAGGCATAAACCCATATGAAGATTTTGCATCGTATCAAGAGAGCATAAAAAATTCGGATTTGAGATTTATCGTTTCCAATACGACGGAAGCAGGAATTACTTATAGTAAAGAAGATATGATTACAGATGCGGTTCAAAATACTTTCCCTGCGAAAGTAACAGCACTTTTACATGAAAGGTTCACGGCTTTTAACGGCGACATGACCAAAGGATTTATATTTATTCCTTGTGAATTGATTGACAATAACGGAACTAACTTGCACAAAATAGTTTTACAATACGCTGACGATTGGAATTTGGGAGAAGATTTCAAAGCATGGGTAAATAATGCTAATTATTTCACAAATACTTTGGTCGATAGAATCGTTACAGGTTATCCGCGTGAAGAAATAGAAGATTTAACAAATGAACTCGGATATGTTGACAATTTGGTTGATACGTGCGAGATTTTTTATTTGTTCGTGGTTGAAGCACCGCAAGAAATCAGACACGAATTACCGTTTGAAAAATTAAATTTGAATGTTATCTGGACTGATGACGCGACAAATTATAAATTAAGAAAAGTCAGAATATTAAACGGCGGTCACACAATGAGTATCTGTGCGGCATATTTAACAGGCAAGGATACGGTTTTGGAAATGGTTTCGGACGAAAATCTTAAAGAGTTTTTAAAAGGCGGAATTTTTGAAGAAATTATTCCTACAATAAATTTGCCGAAAGAAGAATTAACGCAATTCGCGGACGATGTTTTGGAAAGATTCGCGAATCCGTACATCAAACACAATTTATTAAGTATTTCTTTAAATTCGATTTCTAAATTCAAAGTAAGAGTTTTACCCTCACTTTTAGAATATTTAAATATTAAAAACGCTTTACCGAAAAGACTTACATTTTCTTTTGCATCACTTTTGGCGTTTTATAAAGGTTGCAAATATGAAAACGGAGTTTTGACGGGAATCAGAAACGGCGCGGAATATCCGATTTCCGACGACAAAGAAATTTTAGAATACTTTTTTGAAAACTGGAAAAAAGTTGACGTTGACAGTGCTGACAGCGTGAAATTTTTCGTTATCGACGTTTGCAAAAACACAGATTTTTGGGATAGAGATTTAACGGAAGTTGCGGGCTTTGTTGAGTCAGTTTCAGAATATTTATACGGAATCTTAAATAATACGGCGGAAGTGGAAGTGAGCAAAATTGTTAAAGGATAAAAACGCAATCGCAATACACACAATCGATAATTGTGCGGTTGCGATAATTGATATAAATAAAGACGAAATTGTTTTTGACGGAATTAAAATTCTTGAGGATATAAAAGCGGGTCATAAATTCGCGCTTAAAAATATCGGAGTAGGGGAGAGCATTATAAAATACGGGCACGTTATCGGTGTCGCGAAAGAAGAGATTTCCGTCGGTGCGCATATTCACACGCATAATATAAAAACAGGATTAAAAGGAATAGTTGAATATAATTATAATCCGACCGGAATAGCAGAAAATACAAAAAAAGATTTTGAACTTACGGCTTATAAACGTAAAAACGGAGAAGTCGGAATACGAAACGAAATTTGGATTATAAATACGGTCGGCTGTATAAATAAAGTTGCGGCGACCATCGCAAAAAAAGCAAACGAAAAACACACCGAAACGCAAGGGACGGCCGGAATAGACGGCATCTATACATTTGAGCATCCTTTCGGTTGTTCGCAATTGGGCGATGACCATTTGAAAACTCAAATGATTTTAAAAAATATGGTTACGCACCCGAATGCCGCGGGCGTTTTGGTTTTGGGTTTGGGTTGCGAAAATAATACTATGGAAGAATTTAAAAAAGTTCTCGGCGAAATTGATTCCGAAAGGGTTAAATTTTTGGTTTGTCAAGATGTCGATGATGAAGTATCGGCGGGATTGGAAATTATCGATGGACTTGTGGATTACGCGAAACAATTTAAGCGCGAAAAAGTATCGGCTGAAAATTTGGTCATCGGATTAAAATGCGGCGGCTCGGACGGATTCTCGGGAATTACCGCAAATCCTTTAGTCGGAAAAATATCCGATATAATAATTGAACACGGCGGCTCGGCACTTTTAACGGAAGTACCCGAAATGTTCGGCGCGGAAGACATTTTAATGAATCGCGCAATAAACGAAAATGTTTATAACAAAACAGTAAATTTAATAAACGATTTCAAAAATTATTTTATGCGATACGACCAAGAAATTTATGAAAATCCATCGCCGGGAAATAAAAACGGCGGGATTTCAACTTTGGAAGATAAATCGCTCGGCTGTACGCAAAAATCCGGNAGCAAAAATGTNGTTGATGTTTTGGATTATGGCGATGTCGTTAAAGAAAAAGGACTTAATTTATTAAACGGTCCCGGGAATGATATCGTTGCGATGACAAATTTAATGGCGGCGCACGCGCATGTAATTTTATTCACAACAGGGCGCGGCACTCCTGTCGGGACGGCTGTGCCGACAATAAAAATAGCGTCCAATTCTGATTTATACAACAGAAAAAATAATTGGATGGACTTCGACGCGGGTGTTATGTTAGAGGACGCTACTATTGACAAAACCGCAGAAGATTTGTTTAAATATATAATAGATGTTTGCGAGGGGAAAAAAACAAAAAATGAAATAAACGAATACAGAGAAATCTCTATCTTTAAAGACGGAGTTACTTTATAAAATTTTTAATTTGCATAAATATACTTTTGAGTGTTGTGTTTATCGTGGGAATGAGAATCATAGGGAATGGTCTTGGCTATTCCCTACGTTATCTATTGCAAATTGAGTTGTAAAATTTATATTTGAAATTTTTTATATAAAAAACAAAAGTATATTAAATTCGGAAGGTGATGGTATAAGTTGGAAGCGGTATCTTTAAAAATGAAAGCGTATGACCATATTAGAGAAAAAATTTTTACTTGCAAAATAATGCCCGGGGATTTTTTAGATGAAAAAGTTCTCATAAACGAAATAGGCGCGAGCAGAACACCGATAAGAGAGGCGTTAAACAGGCTCGAACAAGAAGAATTAATTCAGATAATTCCCAAAAAAGGCATTTTTGTAAGGCACATCTCGGCAAAAAATGTTGTGGATATTTTTCAGCTCAGAGAAATGATTGAGCCGTATGCGATTTTGAAATACGGAGAAAATCTTGATATGGATATTATTCGGAATTTCCAAAAGAAATTTGAAGAGAACACGAAAGAAAATTTTGCCAATCATATTTATGACGATGATTTTCATAGTTATCTCGTTTCATGTGCCAATAATGATTACGTAAAAAAAATACTCGCGGATATATATACTCAAAATCATCGTATCAGAATTTTGACGGGACTTATAAATGATTGTTCCGATTTTGCCCAAAAAGAACATTTTGAAATTATAGATTGTCTTTTAAGCGGCGATTTTACAGGTGCGAGCGGAGCATTAAAAAAACATCTGCGATTATCTCAAGACAGAACTCTGGCTATTTTCATAAAAACTATACAAATTTAATTTTTTGGTTTAGAATAGTGGTTGTGTAATTTAGTTTTAATTGAAAGGAGCCGGCTCTTGCATGGCTTAAAGTCATGAGTTCATCGAGCCGCAATAACTATGAAAACAAAAAATAATGACTTGGATTTCAGAGAATTTGCCTTGACGGGCGATTTACGAAAAGTACTTTTCAGCGTAGGTTTTCCGATTGCTTTTTATCAATTGGTTAACCTAATCTTTAAACTTATTGATTCGATTTTGGCATCTTATATCGGTGCAAGTTCTGTTTCCGCGGTTACTTTTTTGACTCAAATAAGTAATGTCGTCGGTGCAATCGGCGGCGGTCTTGCAATCGGCGGCAGTTTGGAAATCAGCAAAGCATACGGTCTCGGAGATTTTGAACTCGTAAAAAAAAGACTGAGCAGTTTATATTTGATGACAACATGTTTAGTTGCCATGGTTTTGTTGATGATACCTTTTTCAAATCAGATTTTGATTTTTGTGAAAACTCCGCAGGAACTTATGGAAATTGGAAATGAATATTTTAGAATGGAGCTTTTCAATCTCGTTCTAATTTTTTATAATAACCTTTATTTTGCGGTCGAGCGGGTTCGCGGCAACGGAAAGAAAATTCTTAAATTAAATCTTCTTTCCGTTGCGATTAAACTTTCGTTATCCGCGATTTTTATTTATGGTATGGACGCCGATATTTTTTTAATCGGTGCGGCAAATGTAATTTCTCAATGTGTAATTCTAATAATCGGGCTTAAAAACTTAACGGATAAAGAAAGCATATTCTGTATATCATTAAAAAATATCGATTTCAGCAGGCGCGTTGTAAAACCGATGACAACTTTGAGTTTTCCCGTTATGATTGAAAAATCGGCGTTTTCTCTCGGCAAAGTTTTTATAAACTCCATGAGTTCGCAATACGGAACTTTAGCCGTCGGTGCTTTGGGTGTTTCAAATAATTTGGCGTCGTTAACTCTAAGTGCGCAAATCGGTATACAGGAAGCAGGCTCGGCTATCATAAGCCAAAATGTCGGCGCGGGAAAACGAAAACGAGCCGTCGAGGTTTTTAAAAACGTATTAATTTTTAATTTGATAATCGGCGCGGTCGGGTTTATTTTTACAATGACATTTATAGAAGCGTTAAGTTACATATTTGCGTTTTCGTCCAAAGGCGTGGACACCGAGTTTCAAAATATGATTATAACAATGTATAGATATGAAGCATATGGCGATTGTATTCCGTTGGCGATAAACACGGCGGTTATATCGTTGCTTTTGGGATTCGGATTCTCGAAATTAACTCTGCTTATAAATTTTTGCAGGATTTTTGTTTTTAGAGTTCCTGTTATGTGGGCATTGCAAAATTATACGGATTTGGGTTATGAAGCGTGCGGAATCGTTATGTTGATAAGCAACCTTTGCATTTCGGTATTCTCAACCATACTTTTGTATTTTGTTCTTAAACGGATAAAGAAAAGTTATACACCCAGAGATTTTGAATAAGTTAAATCATATTGAAATTTTGAAAACTTTTTTTGTCATTAAAGCTGTTCGGAAACCACATTTTTACTGGCGGAAATCGCGATGGGTTAACGCGTTTCCGTCAGCTTGTTCAAGTTTCCGAACAGGTCTGTTTAATATTTATAATAATTTTTTGAAATATATAAAAAATAGGACTGTCTTGCTTTTCTCCGTTGGCAAGGCAGTCCTA
>JGI994J12354_10001919_pt1 | contig 20808 bp, 17 predicted proteins | sample IntmicLarv3ML3BL_FD_12354 | JGI IMG/M metagenome (IMG submission 12354) | reverse complement strand
ATATTCATATGGGGCCTAGAGTAGGAGTGAATTCAGTAGAGGCTGGTTTAGCATTAGGTAATTGTTTCGGTTTCATTGCCTCTGGTGATAATCATTCAGTTTGTGGGGTGTGTGAATTTGGTAGTATGGCTGTTATAACTGATGAAAAAACCAAAGATAAGATTTGGGAAGCGATGATAAAAAGGCATGTTTATGGTGTAAGCAATGAGAAAATTAAATTGTGGTACTCAATTAATGATCGCCTTATGGGTTCAAAAACTAGATTTGGTAAAAATGACGAAGTTGATATTAAAGTTGAAGGCTCAAATAGTTTAGATAGAATTGAGATTATTGCCGATAATGAAGTAATTGAAATGCTAAACTGCCATAAAAAACGGGAGTTACCACTTGATGAACTAGTAAGATTTAAGTTCAGGGTAGAATTTGGTTGGGGCCCCGATAGGCGAGTTTTTCCAGAAATTAAATTGCGTCATTGGCATGGTGTTTTGCAGACTTCTGGAAAAATCGTTAGTGTCGAAAAGTGCTGGAATAGTTTTGGTCAAAAAATCATCAGGCAGGATGATGATAATCTAGAATTTGAGTTAACTACTTATAAAACTACTCAGACTGGAAAATGGATGGGGACTGCTGGTGTTGCTACAGAAGGGTTTATTTTCGAAATAGAAACAAATATTAATGACGAGATTACTCTTATAGTTGATGGCAAAGACTACATCATAAAAGTGAGGGATGTTTTAAATGATTCCCACTTATATTCCTTAGATGAGGAAATAAACGAACTTCTCTATGATAAATACAATGAGAGGGACTATTATCGTAGGGATACCTGGTGGCATAATTCTTATAAGTTTAAAGTTCATAAAGGGTCTTTGAGTAACGAATATCTTTATGAAACTAAATTGGCTTTGGATCTTAGTGAGTACGCAAATGTTAGAGTAAAAGTTTTTCAGAAAAATGGCAGTCTTGCCTGGAGTAGTCCAATTTTTGAGGAGGATAGATAATATGAATTTAGTTTACATACACACTCATGATAGTGGAAGGTATTTTTCACCGTATGGATATAAAGCACCTACTGAGAATATTATGAAATTTGCTCAGGATGCACTTACTTTTACAAATGCCTATTGCGTAGGGCCAACTTGCTCACCTAGTAGGGCAGGGTTACTAACGGGAACATATCCTCATCAAAATGGAATGCTGGGGTTGGCTCAAAGAGGGTTTGGGTTAAATGATTATGACAAGCATCTATGCCGCTTCTTAAAGCGAAACGATTTTCATACTGTGCTTTCGGGTATCCAACATGAAGTTGGCCATTACCTAAACACAACTGTGTCAACTCAATTAGGTTATGATGAAGTATTAACAATTTCCTCAGATGGTTTTAAGTTGGAAGAACTCAATGATTGGGATAGTAAAAACGCTGATAATGTTGTTGATTGGCTGGCTAAATATGACCAGCAAAAGCCTTTTTTCATTAGCTATGGCATGCATTCGACACACCGGCCATTTCCAATAGAAGTAGCTGAAGTGATAGATGAAAACTATGTAAAACCATGTAGCCCAATCGTTAATAACGAACTAACGCGTCATGACTTTTCACAGTACTTGACATCTGCTAAAAATGCTGATGAGTGCTTTGGGAAAATAATTACAGCAATAGAAACTAACAAGTTAAGTAAAAATACAATTATTATTCTGACTACTGATCACGGGTTACCTTATTTATTTAACAAATGTAACTTAACTGATAAAGGCATTGGGGTATGTTTAATCATGAAGGTTCCAACCGCCTCAACAAAGGGAGAAGTGACAGATTCTTTAGTTTCGCATATTGATGTGTTTCCAACAATTTGTGATTTACTGAAATTGGAGAAACCGGACTATTTAGAAGGAAAATCATTTGCGCCAATTTTTGAAGGAGAAAAGGTTGATGATGAATACATTTTTGCTGGTATTAATTTCCATGCGTCGTACGAACCCTCGCGTTGTGTCAGAACTAAAAGATATAAATACATTAGGTATTATGATAGAGATTTTTTGAAGGTAAATATTAACAATTATGATGATAACTTACCAAAGGATTTTTATATTGATAATGATCTTCGAAGCATTACGAAAACAGAAGAAGCCTTGTATGACCTTTATTATGACCCAGAGGAACAACATAATTTGATTAATGAAACTGGAATGGAAACTGTTATTGAGACAATGAGGGAAAAACTTCAAGAGTTTCAAGTTAAGACCAATGATCCTTTGTTGAAGGGATATCTAGAGATATTACCACATTACAAAGTAAACAAAAAAGAAGTACTTCATCCTTCTAGTAAAGACCCTGAGGACTATGACCCTAGGGGAAAATTCTATTAAATCAGGTTGGTATCAGCATTAATCGTTACTAAAGTAGTATCTTCCAGAAAGGGCAGGAAACAAAACAAATGATTTCAAGCACTGTTTTGATAAAACCAGTTTCTTCATTATGCAACTGCGATTGTAAGTATTGTTTTTATCATGATGTTGCCAATTCTAGAGTGGTAAGTGACTATGGAATGATAAGTGAAAATGTCTGGAAGAAAATTATTGTGGATGCTTTATTATGTGTTGATTACCAAGAAGTTACTTTTTCCTTTCAAGGAGGGGAACCACTATTAGCAAAGCCACAGTTCTACCGAGATTTCATCAGTTATGTAAATGAGATAAACACTGATAAGAAAGTTGGTTTTACTGTCCAGACCAATGGAGTACTAATTGATGAAGAGTATTGCATGATATTCAAGCAATATGATTTTTTAGTAGGTGTTTCCCTTGATGGGTTTAGGGAAAATCATGATTTCTTTAGGTTCATCGCTAATGATGGATCCTTTAGCAGGGTGATTTCTAGTATAAACCGGTTAAGGGAATATAATATAAGATTCAACATAATGACAGTATTAACAAATAGACTGGCACTTTACCCAAAAGAGTTATACAATTTCTATAAAGAAAATGAATATGAGTATATTCAGATAATTCCTTGTATTGACAATCTTAATGATAGAGAAAGTTCGTTTGCCTTAACACCTGATTTGTATGAGCCATTCTTTTTAGAACTCTTTAGGCTATGGCTTGATGATTTTTTGAATGGAAAATATATCAGCATCAATATTTTTGATGACATTATCTCTTTGTTGCTTGGGCGTCCACCTGTTCAATGTGGAGCACTAGGGCAGTGTCAACTTCAGTGTGTTGTAGAATCAAACGGTGATGTTTACCCGTGTGATTTCTATGCAATTGATAGTTTTAGATTGGGAAATGTTTTAGCAGATAACATGGTGGAAATTTCTAGTAACACAAAATCTTCATTGTTTAGAAATTATGAAAACCAAACTCCAACTATTTTATGTAAAGAGTGTATGTTTAGTTATATTTGCCATGGAAATTGCAAGCGTATTAGAAAAGTATTCCTAAATGATAACTTTTGTGGTTATAAGTCATTAATAAAGGCGATTTATGAAAACATCCCTGAAATTATCAGTGCAATAAATAATACCTAGTTAGCATTTGCACTTTTTGTGGCTTCTGGTGGCATACCAGCGGCAACGAGTTTTTCCGTTATAATAACTGTTAGTGCTTGAACCAAAGCTACTCCAATGAAAGTACTGGTGGCCCCAATTGGTCCTTGTGCTCCATCGACCATAAAGGCAGCATCTCCATACTCAGATTGGTTGTCAATGACTAGATCTGCTATTTCAAATAGTCTTTTGCCACTCGTATGTCTAGCTTCAACGGCATTTGAGTGTTTTAATGAAGTGATAGCAATAACCTTTGCTCCTCGTCTTTGAGCTTCAGTGCACATTTCAATAGTTGCACTGTTTCGTCCGGAATTAGAAATTATTATGAATGTATCTTTGTCGCTTACAGGGTATAAATCTAGAATCGCTTTAGCATAGCCACTAAGTCTTTCAAGATTAGTACTTTTACCATACATTTGATGAAGCATTAGTTCGGGAGGTAAGATAGCTTTTACAAACCGCAAACCGCCAGCTCTTGTATACAATTCTTCAGCAATCATGTGTGAATGTCCAGTTCCATAAACGTAAAAATTACCAGTCGCTTGAACTGTTTTCACGATCATATCTGCAGCCTTGTCGAGATTTTCTAGTTGTGTTTCCCTAGCATCATGGAACTTTTGTTCCAAAAAATCAAAATACTCATTCACATAACTCATACTATTCTCCCTCTAAATTTAGTAAAAACTACTAAATACTTTCTATATTTAGTGTAATATTATTGCTATTACATTTCAATACAACTTGCATAAGAAAAAAACGTACTAATTAATGCCTTAACTGTCCGTGATACCCTTGCAATTACAAGCGGTTTTGTTACAATTAGGGTAACAATGAAAGGAACGTAATAATAATGAGAAACAAGTATTTTGAAGTAATTGAAGATTTGTTGAAAGAGGTAGAAGAAAAGCAGAAAGATAATATTACTGCTGCCGCTAATCTAGTAGCTGATGCAATTATGAATGGTGGTATTCTTCAAGCTTATGGCAGTGGTCATTCATTAGCTGCTGCTATTGAAATCACGGGCCGTGCTGGTGGCTTAATTCCTTCCAAGTGTATCAAAGAACCTTCATTAGGTGCATATGAAACCATTGAAGGTGTTGGTGAAAAGTTCTGTACAAAATGGGACGTTAAAAAAGAGGATGTTGTAGTATTAATATCTAACTCTGGTAGAAATCCACTTCCAATCGAATTGGCAATTCATTGCAAAAAAGTTGGGGCTAGTCTAATTGTTGTTACAGCTTTGGAATCTAGTAAACAGCTTTCATGCAAGCATAGTGGTGGCAAGAATCTATGGGAATATGCTGATGTAGTTTTGGATAACTGTGTCCAGTTCGGTGATTCGTCAATCGAAATCCCAGGGCTTCCTGTTAAAGTATGTGGTACTTCTAGCGTTTCAGCAGCGGTTATGGAAAATGCTATGATACTTGAGGCAATTGAAATTATGTTAGCTAAAGGTTATACTCCACCTGTATTTATGAGTCAAAATGTTGATGGTGGTGCAGAGTTCAATGAAAGGTTGACTGCTCAGTATTTTGATCGTTTATATCATGTTTAATAGTCTTGAATGATTGAAAAGGGTTTTAAAACCCTTTTTTGCTTAAAACAACTTTAGAAATGATTTGCGCCAATTATTGCTATTTTTCTTGAACTTCAAATAGGTATTGATATAATAAACATAAAGAATAGTTGTGGTTGTTTTATAGTTCTACAGTCGTTTACAATCGTTGATAATAATGAAAAAGTAGAGAATTCTTTGGCAAAAGGGGAGGAAGCTAAGATGGAAAAACTTAAGAAGTTAGTTTTGTTGCATTCAAATGATATGCATGGAGACTTTCTGGGGGAAAAAATTGGAGAAAAAGAACTAGGTGGTATTTCAATGCTTTCAGGTTATATCAAGAAAGTAAAAAATGAAGAACCCAATGTGCTGTACTGTATTTCTGGTGATATGTTACAAGGGTCATTAATTGACACAGAGTTTAGGGGCTTGTCTACAATTGAAATAATGAATAGTTTGAACCCAGATATTGTTACTTTAGGAAATCACGAAATTGATTATGGGCTTGGCCACTTGTTATTGTTGGAAAGATGTGCGAAATTTCCAATTGTTAATGCCAATCTGTTTATCAAAAACCCGTATACCCGTTTATTTCAGTCGCACGAGATTTTTCATGTAGATGGGATGAAAATAATGTTTATTGGAATTATTACTAGTGAAGTTCTTTCACCACTAAAGCAAGATGTTATACTAGGTAGTTTAGTGGATGTTGAAGATGCAGCCAGAGAGGTTGGAAAGATATGTAATTCTTACCGTACAGTTGATATTGACTTCACTGTTGTTTTGACCCACATTGGTTTTGAAGAAGACAAGGAACTTGCTAAACTATTAGATCCTGAATGGGGCGTTGATGTGATTATCGGTGGTCATAGCCATACTGTTTTGGAACAGCCGGCAGAAATCAATGGAATTCTGGTAACCCAAGCAGGAGTTGGAACGGACCAAATTGGTAGGTTTGATATTGTTGTGAATATGGATACTAACTCTGTGGCAACCTACAAGTGGGAATTGATTCCAATCGACGATACTCATTGCCCTAGAGATGAGTCAATAGAACAAACTATTGTTCGTTTTAAAAATGTTACTGATGAAAAGTACAATCAAGTCTTATGTTGGTTACCGAAAGAAATAACCCATCCAAGTCGTTATATGGAAACAGAGATCGGAGATTTGTTAACAGATATTGTTAAAAAAGCTTTGCAACTAGATATTATGATGATTGGTTCGGGCTCAATTCGTAAACCTAAAATAGGGCCAGTAATTACACGCGAGAATTTGATCGAACTGTTCCCTTATGATGATACAGTAATCAGAGTAAAGGTATCTGGCAAGCAGTTTAAAAAAATGTATAAGTTTATGCTAAGGGATGAAGCCTTAACGGGTGGTCACACTGAATTCTATCAATACTCTGATGGTCTGGAAGTTGAATATGATTTTAACACTAAAGAGTTTATTCGTTTTGATTTCAACGGAAAACCTATTGATGAAAAAGCAATTTACAACGTAGGAATTCAGGGTTACCATATCGCGAATTTCGATGAATTCTTTGGACTTCCACTAGCTGAAGTGGAAAAGAACTCTAAGCAAGTAACGCTGTCTACATCGAGTCGCGATATAATCGAGGAGGCTTTGTTGACTGCCAAGAAAATTAAGATTAAACCTTTGAAGCGTCTAAAAGTGAGAAAATAGTAATAACAATTCAGTGGAGATTTTTTAGGATGTGGACTGCAATTGTAAACGGCGAAAGAAACGTAAAGCGCGAGTATTTGTGCGCTGTATGTTGACAAAGTATTTTTGTTGGCGTAACATAAGACCATAAACAAAAACTGTGAAATGAAATAGTAAATTTCTTTTGGCAAATTAGAGATGTTATGGGTGCTGAAAATAACACTGAGAAAGAAATTGAATACATCATGGAGTTGAATATCGAAAGCAAGTATTGTTAGTAGACTATCTCTGGTTAACAACCATTATCATGTAAGTTTCGTGCTTGTTGAGATGACTTGTTTTGTTCAAGTCAACTAGAGGTGGTACCGCGGTGTTTCAATCGTCCTCTTCGGAGGACTTTTTGTTTGTTAGGAAAGAAGGGTAAGGAAATGAAAAAAGTATTAATGTTCTGTTTGATGATTTGTATGTTTACTACGCTTGTCGGATGTAATGACGACAAAACCACAATTGGTATCATTCAGTTTGACGAACATCCAGCTTTGGATAAGACAACTGAAGGATTCATTGCTGCTTTAGAAGCGGAAGGTTTTGTTGATGGGAAGAATATCAAAATTGACTTTAAAAGTGCCAGTGGAGATCCAGCTAACGCTGAAACAATCGCTGATCAGTTTGTCAATGAAAAAAAGAGTTTGATTTTTGCAATTGCTACCCCAGCAGCTCAATCGGCAGCTCAGAAAACGCAGGATATTCCCATCGTAGTTGCGGCAGTAACTAACCCTGAGAATTCAGGGATAGTAGACTCGAATGAAAAACCTGGAGGTAACGTTACAGGAGTGAGTGACTTAACACCAGTTGTTGAACAAGTTGCTTTATTGCTCGAATTATTGCCTAATACTAAAAAGGTGGCAATTATGTATACCAACTCTGAAGATAATTCCAGATACCAAGCTGAGTTAGCTAAAAAAGCGCTTGACGCTTTAGGAATTCAATGGGTTGATGCTTCGGTATCTGATATCAGTCAGATTCAACAAGTTACTGAATCATTAGTGGGAAAAGTTGATGCTATTTACATTCCAACTGATAACTCAATTGCAAAAGGCATGTCAACTATAGCCATGGTTGCTACTGAACATGGCATTCCATGTATAGTGGGCGAAGAGGGAATGGTTGCTGGTGGCGGTTTAGCCACAATTGGAATTGATTACTACAATATAGGTTATCTAGCAGGAAAGCAAGCTGCTAAAATCCTTCGCGGAGAAAGTGTTCCAGCTGATATGCCAATTGAATACCTAGGCGAAGACGAGCGCGAAATAGTTATTAATAAAAAGGTAGCCGATGAACTTGGAATTGTCATTCCAGAATCACTTTTGAACAAAGCTACTATAGTGGAATAAGCATAAAATGGATAGCATTTTATTATCACTACTGAGTGCAACTAATCAAGGTATTCTTTGGGGGATTATGGCACTGGGAGTTTATGTGACATTTAGGATTTTAGATATATCTGATTTGACCGTTGATGGAAGTTTTGCCACTGGTGGTGCGATATGTGCAATAGCGATTGTCAATGGGGCTGACCCGATACTGGCTGTTATTTTTGCGATACTTGCTGGGATGGTAACAGGGTTGATAACAGGGGTGCTAATCACACGTTTTGAAATCCCGGCTATCTTAGCAGGTATCTTAACCCAAATTGGTCTATACTCCATTAACTTGCGAATCATGGACCGTTCAAATTTGCCATTATTGAAAAGTCCGACAATTTTTAAGAATGTATCTTCGCTCACTGGGATAACTACTAACATGGTTGTCTTGCTAGTTGGAACGGTACTTGCGGTTGTAGTTATTGCTTTTTTGTACTGGTTCTTCGGTACAGAAATAGGTTGCGCTATTAGAGCGACAGGAAATAACGAACGTATGGTTTCTGCGCTCGGTGTTAATACCAGTACAACTAAAATGCTGGGGTTGATGATTAGTAATGGTTTGATTGCTCTTTCAGGGGCGCTAATCACCCAATCTCAAGGATATGCTGATGTTAAGATGGGAACCGGTGCGATAGTAATTGGTTTGGCTTCCATTGTAATAGGTGAGATAATTTTTGGCAGCAAGCATAGTTTTGTAACACGATTTATCTCAATCATGATTGGTTCAATTGTGTATCGTGTAATAATTGCCATCGTTTTGCAGTTGGGGCTAAATACCGAAGATTTGAAACTTTTAACCGCATTAGTAGTTGGAGTATCCTTAGCAATTCCAATACTGCTCAATAAACAAAGGCAGTTGGCTTTGTACAAAAAACTGACTGGAAAGGATACTAAACATGCTTAAAATAGAAAATGTGAGTAAAACTTTCAATCTTGGAACTGTAAACGAGAAAAAGATTCTAGACAATTTGAATCTTGAACTTAATGAAGGAGATTTTGTAACAATTATTGGCGGTAATGGTGCTGGCAAAAGCACAGTTTTAAACCTAATTGCTGGAGTATTTCCAATTGATAGCGGCAGAATAATTTTAGATGGCATTGATGTTTCGCTCTATGCTGAACACAAAAGAAGTAGGTTAATTGGTCGGGTATTTCAAGACCCAATGATGGGAACCGCTGCTGATATGGAGATTGCAGAGAACTTAGCAATGGCTAATCGTCGGGGTAAGAAAAGGAGTATAAAGTGGGGCGTCACTAAAGGCGAAAAAGAGTTCTTTATTGAGAAACTTAGGACTCTAGAATTAGGGTTGGAGACCCGCTTGCACACTAAAGTTGGTCTTTTATCAGGAGGACAACGGCAAGCATTGACGCTTTTAATGGCTACACTACAAAGACCAAATTTATTATTACTTGACGAGCATACTGCGGCTTTGGACCCTAAAACAGCCAAGAAAGTTCTAGAACTTACCAATGAAATCGTCATAAGTCAAAACATTACCACTTTTATGGTTACCCACAATATGAGAGATGCGATTAATTATGGAAACCGCTTAATCATGATGCACGAAGGAAAGATTATTTTCGATATTCGTGGTGAAGAGAAGCAAAAACTTACTATTAAGGATTTACTCGAAATGTTTGAGAACGCCGTGGGTGAAGAAATGAATGATGATGCAGTTTTACTTGCTAAAAATAACTAATAGATAATTATTTGGAATAACAATATGATACAAGCTCAGTTAGACTGAGCTTTTTAGTTTAGCAATTGGACAATTCTATTCACAAACTCAAAGTAATCGTTTGCCTTGATTAATGGGGTGATATTTTCAACTTTTGAAAAAAGGCTTATTAATGAATCGAAGATATCATAAAACTGCTCTAAGTCATGTTTGCTTAATGCTAAAAGTATTACAATATTAACACGGCTTTTTCCCCAAGATATTGGTTGCTCATTTATCACAATAGAAATTGCCGTTTTCTTAGCAGTCATCTCTAAGGCGTGAGGGATAGCTACAATGTTATTGAATGCTGTCGAGGAAATATCTTCACGAGCTAATGTTGAATGAAGAAATTTATCATCAACAATTTTCGAGTTTTTTAATTGATTGCACATAAAGACGATATACTCTTGCTCAGTATCAAAGTAAATGTTCTTCATAAAGAAATCTTTCGAAAGCAACTGAACAAAAGAATCCTTAATATTGAGTGTGGATTTCTCTTTCCTTTTAGTTTCCATGGCAGTTTCAATTGACTTAATATCGGCACGATTTAGCAAAGGGCTAACATAAACCACATCGCGGATATTCAAAAGGGGAATGATGCTGATGATTATGTCAATGCTGTTTTGTTGGACTAATGAAGTCATTTCATCAACTATTTGAATAATTTTTAGTTCTGGAGTAAAAACATTTTGAATTTTCCTTGCGAATTCATTTTGCATTTCATTATATTGAGGGTAAACAATTATGCCATTTAGAGCATTAACAAAGCGATCGTTTTGCAAGATAAACGAACCTATATGTAAAGCAAAGAAAGATATTTCATCCTCAGTTATGAGAATATCTAACATTTTTTGTAGTTCTGAAGCAATGTAAACAGAAATCTCATAAACAAGTGGGAACTGGTTTTTTAGGTTTTCTGTGAATGGGTTCTTAATTACCTGCTGTTTTTTAGTTCTCTCGATTAAGCTTTGGATATGGATATTCAATTTGTCAATCAAATCGGTTTTATTAAATTCAAGATAGAACTTTCCTGAGGCACGATTTAAAGCAGTAGAAATCACCGCTGAAATTGAATCGTTTAGGTAATCCTTATTGAGTGAATCACTAATCAAACTCATTTTAGCTATTCTCGAGGCGAATAAGTAGGAAAGGTATTTTTTTTCATAAGTATTCAAATCAACTGAGAATAAAGACTTCAGTTCATAAATAACATCATCAATAAAGCCAGTAATGTATGCGGATTTCAAGTAGTTTGTTTCGTCTACTAGATTTTTGGTATCTTCTATTTCGTTGGCTCGAGTTATGGAAATACAGAGGTGTAACAAGATGTCAAATTGGGCATAAGCGTTGATTACTAATGAGTGTTTTTTAGCTTGTTTTTTTAGCATGGATTCTAATAGATAAACATCAATTGTTGAATAGCACTTCTTAAGAACTTCAAGATTATAAAGTTTCTTATTCATCTCACCTTTAAGCAGTGAACTGATGGCTCTTCTAAAATCGTGCTCAGTACCAACCAAAGAAATAGTCGCCCCATCTTTGACTAGTTCAACCGAAAAATCCTTAAGGGTTCTTCTAAGGGTAACGATGTCTTTTTCCACCGTAGGGATTTCAATATACTCTTTGGCAGCGAAATCATAGTAATCCACATTTTTGTTTTTAACTAGTTCTCTAAAAAGAATTGAAGTTCTTGATTCTTCGAAATCTGTTAATTTTAAGGTATGATTTGTGTTTTGATTCAAGCAAACTTTTTCTTTATTTATTATAATTAGATTGGGGTAATCACTGTTGATAGTTTTGATGTAATTTCTAATTGTACGAGGTGTAACACTATATAATTCTGCTAGTTGTTGCAATGTAAAAACAGCAGTTGGAGTGGATGAAATCTTTTCAAGTACTTTCCAAGCTAGTTTTACCATAATTTACTATCACCCAATTTTAATTATAGAGGAAATATTCAGGCTGGCAAATATGCTATTTTCACAAAATGATGCAATTCATGAAAAAAGTATATTTGATGGTATTAGTGACTAAAAGATAAACTTAAGACATAGAGTCTGGAAAGGAGGATAAATATGTCCAAAAAAATCTTGTTGGTTTGTGGTGGAGGAGCATCTACGGGGTTTTTAGCACAAGCGATTAATAATGCTAGTGAAAAGAAAGGGCTTGATTATGAGATAATTGCTCGGCCTGTTGATATGCTTGATAGTTTTATTAAGGAAATTGATGTCTTATTAATTGCTCCACATTTTCGCTTTAGAGAAAATGAACTTTTTGCTAAGGCAGCAGACCACGGAGTTTGTTGCGGAGTAGTGGACTCACTTGCGTATGGAACAATGAATGGAGAAGAGATATTGAATCAAATCAATAATTTATTAGGAGGAGAAAAATGAATAAATTTATGGATTGGATGATCAACAGTTTCGCGCCAAAAATGAATAAATTTGCGATGAATCCATGGGTCTCCAGTATTCAACAATCAGTCTATAGTGTAATGCCAATGATTTTGTTTGGCTCAATCGTTTCAATTAGTGGAGCATTAAGGGTAATTATTCCGGCTATTCCTGACTTATCATTATTAAGCAGTTTTAGTTTTGGATTAATTAGTATCTTTATTTCATTTCTATTTCCGTATAATTTAATGGAAAAGAAAGGCTATGCGGATTCCAGAATAATGGCATCTGCTGCTAGTGTTGGTTTGTTTTTGATGCTAATCATACCTTCATTTGATGAGAGTGGTAATCTAGTGGTTGAATTCGCTAGACTTGGCTCTGCTGGTATGATGTGTGCATTTCTTTCAGGGATATTTACTTCAATGATTTGGCTACTATGTAGAAAAATAATCAAAATCAAAAGTAGCACATCATTGCCTTCGTTTGTCGTCGAGTGGATTAATGCTTTGACACCATTAGCTGTAATAATAGTAACCGGTTATTTATGTACTTTTGTTTACCACATTGAGGTATATTCAATCGTACTACTAGTGTTTAATCCAATTCTAGGGTTAGTGCAAACAATGCCGGGATATATGGTAATCAGTTTTTTCCAGAGTTTCTTATACTCAATGGGTATTTCTACACATGTAATAAATCCGTTTTTCTTTCCACTATTAATTGCTGGAGTTGAACAGAATATTGCGAATGTAGCTGCTGGTGGTGCTGCTAGCAATTTCGTTACTTTCGAGTCAGTTATTGCCTTCAATGATATTGGAGGAACAGGAAACCACCTATCATTATGTTTGCTTATGATCTTCATGTGTAAGTCTAAGCGCTTAAAAGCAATTGGTAAAGCAACGCTGCCACCAGTATGTTTCAACATTAATGAACCAGTTCTATTTGGGGCACCAATAGTTTTCAACCCATTGCTAATGATTCCAATGTGGATTCAAGGGTTCTTGTTCCCGGCATTAATGTATATTGCCATGCATTCGGGGTTAGTGGCATTTTCGACTCAATTGAATACTTTGTATCAAATTCCGCCATTTATGGTTGCGTTTATGGTCTTTGGTATTAGGGGATTACTATTCGCATTATTCTTGTTTGTTCTATCGGGAGCTATTTATTACCCATTCTTAAAGGCATATGACAAGCAAGTGCTAAGTGAGGAAGAAAAGGTTAGTGGAGAAGTTGTAAATGCATAAAGTGGACTTAGAAAAGGCCAGTATGGAAATCATTCTTCACGCAGGCAATGCCCGAACTTATGTGATGGAAGCATTAGAGTGTTGTTTTAATGACAAAAATGAGGAATCAATAAGGTTATTCAGTGAGGCTAAAAGTGAAATAACACTTGCTCATCGAGTGCAGACGGAAGTTATCCAGAGCATGATTGATAAGCATAACGAGTATTCAGTTTTATTTAGCCATGCACAAGACACTTTAATGAGCATTATGACAGAAGTGAATTTAGCTGAGAAAATGATGCGTATGTATGATAAACTTGGCAATAGGGGGTAGTTAGCAATGAAAGTAATTATTAAAGAAGACTATCAACAACTTAGTGAGTTGGTTGCTAGTATTTTGGTAGCAGAAATGTTGCAGGATAAAAGAGTGAATTTAGATTTGACGGATGGTTCGACACCGCAGGGTACTTATGATATAGTTGAAAAAATCGTTGGCGAAAATCCAGAGGACTTCAAGAATGTACATTACTATAACCATGATGAACTTGAGGGTGAGGTTATGATGGTAAATGAGATCCTAAAAAATCAGATTCACATACCATTCAAAGTTAAGGAAGAGAACATTCATCGAATGAACTTTGCTAACCCTTACCAGCAAATACTTGATATCGAAAATAGCGGTGGGCTAGACTTAATGTTGTTAGGCCTAGGAGCGGACGGACATTTTTGTGCCAACTTCCCTGAGGCCACTCAATTTGATAAAAAGGTTTATACTTATAACCCGAAAGACTATAGTTGGTACGATGACTATTGTAAGGGTTATGGGTTAACTGAAATGAATTCAATTGCGACCTTTGGTTTTAAAATGGTCTTAGCAGCAAGAAAAGTAGTGGTAATTGCTAATGGTTACAAAAAGGCAGATGCGGTCAAAGCAATCTTAACTCAACCAATTACTCCTGCTATTCCAGGTACTGTTCTAAGATGCCATCCGAATCTTATCTTGATTTTAGACAAAGAAGCAGCAAGTAAAATTTGTCAAACTGATATTGATAATATAAGTAATCAGTGAAATGCTTAAAGTTTGAAATAAAAAAGCTTATATTTGTAAAAAAATATAGGCTTATTTTTTGGCTGTTTCTGAAATAGTTGTCTTAACAGTTTTCGATTCTAATACTGCAAACATTTTGTTAAATTGCTTTAGCCCAAGTGGCACGCAGTCAATACATGTGATTATTTCAGTTTTTACATCTATGAAATGCAAATCAATTGTGGTGGTAGTTGAAATCCCTGTTTTTGTTTTGCATCCAACCGAAATGTCATTGATTATAAAAGTATTGATTAACTTTCTTCTTTGCTGGTTGCTATTCTAGTAATTATGACATTATTTATGAACTTTGCATTAACTAGTAATAAAGTGTATTTTTTTGACTTACGTAAACGTTGTTACATGGTATAATGCTTACAGAAATAGTTATGAAATGGGGGAAGTTTAGTTTTTTGATATTACTAAGGTGATCCCACCAGTTCTATTTTAATGTAAGTGACATTAAGGTTTTGCAAATGCTACTACGAATAATGAAACTCAGATGTTTGTCAAACTTGTATGGTGTTTGCAAAAAGAACAATCTGCGTTAATGGTCACTTTAAAATGAATTAACGCTATTTAATAGGACTCTTGTGATTAAATGCTAGAGTGCTATGGTAAGTATGCTTGGGATTAGTAAACAAGGTTAATTCAGAGAATGGATTATAAGTAGAGAAGGAGAAAATATGAATAAAAGAGAGAGTTTTTCAAGTACGTTGGCTGTTTTTTTTGCCACACTAGGTTCAGCGGTTGGTTTGGGGAATATTTGGAAATTTCCCAGTGTTTTAGGAAGCAGTGGTGGAGGAGCATTCCTTTTAGTTTACATTATGTGCTTATTTTTAATTGGTATTCCTATCTTGGTTGCTGAGTTTACTTTGGGCCATACTGCTAAAAAAAATGTTGTTTCCGCTTTTGATGAATTAAAAGTAAACAAGTTTTGGAAAATAACGGGTTTTATGGGAATTGCTAGTTCATATTTGATTATGTTTTTTTACACTGCAATTGCAGGGTTGGTATATTCATATATTTTTAAAGCGCTAACGGGCAGTTTTGTTGGAGCAACTCCGGAGATTACCAGCCAGTTGTTCTACGAAGCTTCGGTTAATCCTGTTAGCATGTTGTTTTGGCAAATAGTTGTTATTGTTGTTGTTTGTTCTGTAACTATTGCTGGGGTAAGAAAAGGAATTGAAAGAGTTACCAAAGTATTGATGCCGATTTTATTAACTTTGTTAGTTGTAGTTGCTGTTGTATCACTTTCATTGCCTAATTCTTTTACTGGGGTTATGTTTTTACTGCAGCCAGATTTTTCTAAGATAACTCCAGATGTTATTCTTTCAGCAATGGGGCTTGCTTTCTTCAAGTTATCGTTAGGTATTGGAACGATGATGACTTATGCTAGCTATTTTAATAAGGAAACGAATCTTTTAACCACCGCTAGGAATGTAGCGTTGTCGGATTTGTTGGTTTCAATATTGGCAGGGTTAGCGATTTTTCCAGCGTTGTTTGCTTTTGGTTTTAGTGAAACCGGTGGGCCATCACTTCTATTCATTACGATTCCGATGGTGTTTTCAAAACTAGGTATTGGCCAGATTTTAATTGTATTATTCTTTATTCTTAGTTCAATTGCTGCAACAACAGCAATGATCTCAATGATTGAAGTGCCAGTTGCTTACTTAACGGAAACAAGAAAAATCAGCCGTCTTAAGGCGACTGTAGTTTCAGGTGTTGCGATTATAATTTTTGGTTCCTTGGCGGCATTATCAATGAATGCAGATGCTGTTTTGGGGGGAATTCGTATAATTGGACTTAGTTTCTTCGATTTATACGACTTCATAACATCGAATTTGTTTATGCCAATCGGGGGAATACTGTTTGCGTTATTAATCGGATATTTCCTTGATAAGAATATAGTAAAAAATGCTGTTGGGAAGAATTATCAGATTTATATTAGAATTCTAAGTTATGTTTCTTTACCAGCGATAGTACTGATATTTGCTTATACTATTTTACATATTGTTACAGGTTAAATCATTACTATTGGATAATTCTTGTGTTTGTTTCTTGGAAGTTCACGAATTGGAGGAATGTAAAAATGTTATCAATTGATATGCTTAAAAGATATCGAAAGTTAGGTGGACCGATTTTGGCTTTTGCGATTTTACGTTACGCGGATATCTTCTTTTGCCTGTTTGAGTTTCTAGGAACAATTACTATGAGCAGTTTCAAGGCTTTGATGACTTATTCAACAACAGCCACCGTTTACACAACAGGGTTTATAATAGCGAACACCATAATAATTGCTTTGCTAGTTGCCATGGTATATTTTACACATGTTAGAAAATATGAAAAACTGGTCATAGTTACTTTTGTTCGTTTTGCTTGTGGCATATTTTATGCGCTTTTTACTAGTCATATGGTTTCGCTGTTACCATTTAGTGCTACCGATATTGAAAAAACTCAATCAACAATGCCAGTAGTGATTTTTTTTAGTCTAGTTGTTTGTACTTTTTGGCTATTCTACTTTACACGCTCCAAAAGAGTAAAAGTATATTTTGCTAGTGAAGACGAGTATCAAAAAATGATAAAGGATACTTCAGATGCTCAAATCCAGAATATAGATTCACAAATGTAAAAAAATAACGTCAAGACCTCTTTTTTAGAGGGTTTGATTCATTCAATTGTGTTCAACGATGAACTAGAATAATAGTATAGTTACTAGTATTTCAAAAGGAGGTCAGCGGTAATATGAGTAAGAAAGTTGTTTTAAAAAGAGTTACTGAGCCCTTGTTTAAGACTGAACATTTTCCTGTTAGTTTAACTTTTGTTACGATGCAGAAAAGAAAAGAAAAAATTTTTGCCCTAATGAAACAAAAGGAATTGGACTGCATCATTATCTATTGCGACACAGAACATGGAACGAACTTTGAATACCTAACGGGTTTTATAACTAGATTTGAGGAGGGTTTACTGGTATTGCATGCTGATGGTGAAGCATATATGCTTTTGGGTAATGAGAATACCAAAATGGTTGACTATTCGCGGTTAAAAGCGCAATGTATTCACGTACCTTTTTTTTCATTACCTAATCAACCAATGCAAGATGATGGAAAATTAACTGACTATTTTAAGCGAGCTAAATTATCTGAAACCATGAAAATTGGCATAGTTGGTTGGAAACTGTTTACTAGTGAGCATGAGAATAATGAGCAACTTTTTGATTTGCCTTACTATATTGTTGATGCTATCAAGAGAGTATCCCCGAGTGTTGTTAATGCCACTGATATTTTTATCAGCCCAAGTTATGGTGCGAGAATCACAAACAATGCAAATGAATTTGCCCATTATGAATTTGGCTCCGCTTTGGCATCGAAGGGAATACTTGAAGCGATGAATGCGATTGAAGTGGGAAAAAGCGAAATGGAAATTGCGTCCTTGATGAATTTACAGGGTCAGCGCAATTCAGTTATCACCATTTGTGCAACAGGGAAGAGGTTTGAAAATGCGAACCTTTACCCAAGTACAAAATTAATTGAACTTGGTGATAGATTATCATTGACAGTGAGTTATAAAGGGGGGTTATCTAGTAGGTCAGGTTATGTAGTGAGAGATAGAGAACAGTTGCCGCATAATCAAAACGACTATTTAGAGGCAATAGTAAAACCTTATTTCGCAACCGTTGCCACTTGGCTCGAAGAAATTCATATCGGTATGTTAGGAAAAGAAATATATGAATTAGTTGAAAGAAATCTTCCTAAGGATAATTACAATTGGGTTTTAAATCCTGGCCACTTAACTGGAGATGAAGAATGGTTATCATCAATGATATACCCTAATTCACTAGATATAATTCAAAGTGGAATGTTAATGCAAGTGGATATTATTCCTTCCGTAAAAGGGTATGCGGGAATAAGTGTAGAATGCACGATTGGTTTGGCGGATGAAACGCTACGCAATGAACTTAAAAAGGATTATCCAAAGCTTTGGGATGCAATTATCTTGAGACAGCAATTCTTACGTAACGAATTGGGGATAATGATAAGTGATGAAATTTTACCAATGTCCGATACAGTAGCATACTGTAGGCCTTATCTTCTTGATAAAACTAAGGTGCTAGCAATTGGAAACTAAAAAAAACAGAGTTTATCTGTTTTTTGTTAGAATCATAATTTGCTATTTCTTTGCTTGTAGTTCATCATTTGGGATAACCCTAAAACTGATAAGTACAGTAATGATAGAACAGACCAGCGCTATTGCCGCCATGATAGGAAGAGAAACAGCAGAATTTCCTCCAGCCATGTTATTTATCATGCCGAAGAAGGCGGTGAATACTGATGAAACAACAGCTGGAATGAAGGTAGTCAATGAATTTGCTGAACCTAGGTCTTTACCATTTAAAGTAGATAAAGCATATGGTTGCAAAGTTACTGACTGCATGCTTTCGGAAACCCCAGATATTGCGGCTGCTACAGTCACCATCAAGAAAACGTATTTAAGATCTAGCATAAAACTTACACTTAACAGGATGCAAGATGCAAGGGCAACTACAAAACTGTATTTAAGTAAGAACATTTTTCTTTGTGTCTTAATTATAAAGGCAGTGAATACACTTGGTAATAAGATTGTTAGTATTGTCTTTGGCATTGAAAGGGCACCTGCTGCTGTATTAGGCATTTTTAATACCGTTGTAATATACAGAATGATATTTACTGTCAAAATAGTCATGACAGGAATTCTCAATGCAGTGAAAATATTACTCTGCCCAAATTGCTTGTTTTTGAAGATTTTGAAGTCGAGGATTGGATTATCAACTTTTTGAAAATGTCTAAAAGTAAGCACTCCAGAAACCGTGGCAATACCTAATAAAATGAATACAGGAGCATCTGTCCACTTAACCAAAACACCTCCAATTGACAAGGTTACTAAGAAGCAACCAATAGCCATCGAAATTAGCAGGAAGCCCACTAAGTCAAGTGGAGCATCGGAAAATTTTTTGTTTTGATAAGAATGAACTGTTGCTAAGAAAGAAACTAGAATAAACGGAGCAGGAATCAGGAAAGTGAGGCTTGCCATACCGAGGTCGTTTAGTGCGCCCGCAATTAATGGTGCACCCAACATAGCGATATTAACCAAAGTAGCCACATAACCAAAGTACTTTCCTAAGTTTGGTTTTTCGATAACGTCAGTTATAATAGCGTAACCAGTAGCCATCAATGTTCCGTTTACTATTCCCAACACATTTATAGCAACGGTGAATAAAACAAAATTGCCACTGAGACCACAAATAAGTGCACTTACAAATTCTAATGGTAACAAAATAGTAAGTACTTTCTTTCTTCCATACTTATTGCCTAAAGGGCCTGCGATTAACATGCCCAAGGCACTTTCCACACTACGGATAGCAACAAAAGCTGCATAGAGGTTAATACTGTTAAAACCCTCAAGTATTCCCTTTAAACAAAGAGCTGCAGATAGTGAAACGAAAAAGCATGACAACAATAAGCAGTTAGCTCCAATAACCACAAAACTGCGGTTTTTTTTCGCCAACGGAATATTAACATCCATATAATACCCTCCCCTAACAAATTTGCTTGTTTAACACATTATAACTCATTAAAGTGTGATTTTTACAACAAATCTATGAACTTTTTACATGAATTTTCATAAGAATCTGTGAAAGAAAAGTGATTTTTATGAAGTTTTTTTTATAATTTGACAAAAAACGTAGTGTTTTTGCCTTAAAATGACCGTAAAATAGTAAGAATGTTAGAAATCCGTTTGTTTTACTATCATTAATTTTAAAATGCTATATAATAGATAAGGCATGTAAATGAAAAGAGGAAGTTATGAATTTTAGACAATTAGCATTAAGGGAAGAAATACAGGGAGCAATAGAAACGATTGGTTATGAAAAACCGTCGGAAATCCAAGGAAAAACTATACCTTTATTATTGGAAGGTAAAGATATAATAGGGCAATCACAAACAGGAACTGGGAAGACTGCCGCTTTTATGTTGTGGATATTGGAAAAAGTAATGGAAAGTGATAGTTCGTTGCCAAAAGCACTAATCATGTGTCCTACTAGGGAGTTGGCAATGCAGGTAGCGAATGAAGGAAGAAAGTTTGCTCAAAACTTAAAAGGAATAAATATAGTATCAGTATATGGCGGGGAAGCTATTGATAAACAAATTA
>JGI994J12354_10001918_pt1 | contig 20819 bp, 15 predicted proteins | sample IntmicLarv3ML3BL_FD_12354 | JGI IMG/M metagenome (IMG submission 12354) | reverse complement strand
TGTTCCCAATCGTCAATACACATCGAAAATAGAGCAGAAAAAAAGTTATAATAATTTAATAACAGGTATTAATTGTTGTGATTTGCATATTTTGACATACTTTCAACTAAATAAATATACAAAAAATTAAAATATAATTAAAACTTTAATTTTAAATAATAAAATATTTTTGGGAAAAAATGTATTTAAAATAGCGAAAAGTTGAAACATTTAAAGTAAAGACTATTAATGTTATTAATTTAATACAGTATGTATCTTAGAATTTATTGTAATAAAAAAGAAAATGAAATAGTATTATGAATTTAATAATATCATGTAATCAATAAGACAATTTAGGAATGATGTTTTAAATTAAATATAAAACTATAATAACTCACTAAATACTATACTTTTTTATATCAGAATGAACTCTGTAAATTAGTACAAAATCATAATAACTCAATTAAAAATGCTATATTTTCGAAGTTTTGCATATTCATTTTATAAATTGATAATTGACATTTTATATTTTGTACATTTGTTTAGTGATATGGATATATACATTTAACTTGATTGATTGTTAAAATATATATATGACGTGAGCAGCAAGTATATAAAGGCTGAACACGACATTAAAACTTTAGAAAACAAGTTATGGGATAAAACTTAGAATAAAATCCCATAGGAAAACTTAAAAGGAGAAGGAGTATTTTAACTATGAGAAAAAGAAAATTATTATCAGCAGTAATGGCTGTAACTATGGTGATTGGAACTCTCGCAGCATGTGGCAGCAGTTCCAGTACTGTAAATGAAACAACTAATGCGGCTAGTGAAACAAAAGTACAAAGTTTAGAGGGAAGCATTACAGAAGTAACATATCCTATTAGTTCAGATACAACTATTAAATATTGGTCAGAGCTTAATACCAGTGTGTCACCCAATTTTACCAATTTAGGAGATACACCTTTTGGAAAAGGTTTGGTAGAGAGAACAGGAATTAATATTGAATTTCTTCATCCTCCAGTAGGACAGCATAAAGAGCAATTTAGTCTTATGGTAGCTGATGGTGATTTGCCAGATGCCATTGAATATAGATGGCTGACAGATTATCCAGGCGGACCTCAAAAAGCTATAGATGATGGAATTATAATACCACTAAATGATGTTATTGAAAAATATTGTCCTAATTTTAAAGCATACTTAGAAGCAAATCCAGAAATAGATAAACTTATAAAAACTGATGAAGGAAATTATTATGTATTTCCATTTATAAGAGGTGATATAGGTCTTACAAATACTATAGGTCTTATGCTAAGACAAGACTGGCTTGATGATCTTGGAATGGAAGTTCCAACAACTATAGACGAATGGTATACAGTACTTAAAGCATTTAAAGAAGAAAAAGGTGCAACTTCACCATTTGTATTTGAATATACACAGCAATCATTGCTTAGTGCAAATCCATTTATGTATACATATAATACAAATAGGGAATTTTTTATAGGTTCAGATGATAAAATTCATTTTGGCCCTATGCAAGACGGATACAAAGAGTATCTTGCAACCATGGCTAAGTGGTATAAAGAAGGACTAATTGACGCAGACATAGCAACACAACAGTTAGATCAAGTAAGTGCAAAAATAACAAGTGGTGCTTCAGGTGCGGCAGTTGGCTGGGCTGGAAGCCGTATGGGAGTTTGGACAAATTCAGCAATTACTACAAATCCTGATTTTGTACTTGCCCCTGCCCCAGTACCAACATTAGCAAAAGGTGCTAAAGCAGAATTTGGCCCTATTGAATCACAATATCCATCACAGGCATCAGTAGCAATTACTACCTCTTGTAAAGATATTGAAACAGCGGCAAGACTTTTTGATTGGGCATTTAGTGAAGAAGGACATTTATATTATAACTTTGGCGTTGAAGGGGAAAGTTATGAAATGGTAGGAGATTATCCTACATATACAGATGAAGTTATGAACAATCCTAATGGCTGGCCACTTGCACAATCACTTTCAGCTTATATTAGAGGTAATTACAATGGACCTTTTGTGCAAGACCTTCGTTACCTTGAACAATACTATATATTAGAAGAACAAAAAGCTAGTGATAAAGTATGGGGTGATCACAATGGTGCAGCTCATAAAATAACTTCAATTACACCAACTGCTGAAGAAAATTCTGAATTTGCAACAATTATGAATGAGGTTAATACATATAGAGATGAAATGACCCTTAAATTCATACTTGGAACAGAGAATATAGACAATTATGATAAATTTGTTGAAACATTAAAAGCTATGGGTGTAGAGAAAGCTATTGAAATTCAAAATGCTGCATATACACGATTTAAAAATCGTTAGTCAGATTATAAATGGCGAAATGATGCGTAGCAAAATGCGTATCATTTCGCTAAATTATTAAAAAAGAATTAGTCTTGCATTGTGAAAGGGGATTATACTATAGCGATGAAAACAAAAGAATATGAAGTAGCAAAGAAGAGCTACTGGCAAAAAGTTAAAGATGATATGTGTAGAAATAGAGCATTATATATACTGGTTATACCAGTTATTCTTTTTTATATATTATTTCATTATAAGCCAATGTATGGAGCCTTAATTGCATTTAAAGATTTTAAACCAGCACTTGGTTTTGAGGGAAGTAAATGGGTAGGTTTTAATCACTTTATAAGATTTTTTGGAAGTCCGTTTTTTGCCAGACTTATAAGGAATACGTTTCTTATAAGTATATATAATCTGATTTTTGGATTTCCAGCGCCTATAATGTTAGCATTATTATTAAATGAGGTTAGTAATAAAATATTTAAGAAAACAGTACAAACAGTATCATATTTGCCGCATTTTATATCAGTGATAGTAGTAGTTGGTATGATAACAGATTTTTCAATGAGTACAGGTTTGATAAATGATGTAATTGTATTTTTAGGAGGAGAGCGTTCACCACTTTTGCAAAATCCTAATTTATATAGAACTATCTATGTAGCTTCAGATATATGGCAAAATGTAGGTTGGGGAACTATTATTTATTTATCAGCACTGGCAGGTGTTGATACACAGCTTTATGAAGCTGCCATGATTGATGGTGCAGGACATATAAAGCGATTGATACATATTACGATACCGTCAATAATGCCAACAATAATAGTTATGCTTATTTTAAGGATGGGATCACTTATGACTATAGGCTATGAAAAGACTATATTGCTTTATAACCCATCTACATATGAAACAGCAGATATTATTTCATCATATGTTTATAGAAGCGGTATTTTAGAGCAAAATTGGAGTTACTCAACAGCCATTGGATTATTTAATTCAGCAATAAATCTGACATTACTTATAATCACCAATAAACTGAGTAAAAAGCTAACCGAAAATAGTTTATGGTAGAGAGGAGGCATAAAAATGGCAAGAACAAAAACAGCAATAAGAGTTATAAAAAAATCAAAATCCAGAGTAACATTTGAAGTTTTTAATTATATATTCCTTGCAGCAATAGGTTTAATATGTTTATATCCAGTTTACTATGTTGTTATGGCGTCACTTAGCAACAGCAATTTACTTATGCAGCATACAGGTCTTTTATTTATGCCTAAAGGAATAAGTTTTGCAGCATATGATAAGGTATTTAAAAATCCTATGATACTTACAGGCTATGGAAATACAATGTTTATTCTGATAGTAGGCATAGTGGTAGACCTTATAATGACATCACTTGGAGCATATTTTCTTTCAAGAAAAAATGTAATGTGGAAAAAGCCGATAATGATGCTTATAACCTTTACAATGTTTTTTTCAGGCGGTATGATTCCATTTTATTTGAATTTAAAGGGCTTAAACCTTACAGGTACACTCTGGGGATTAATTCTGCCGTTTATGATTAATACATATAACTTGATTATTCTTAGAACATCATTTGAGGCATTACCAGAATCACTTATGGAAGCAGCTAGAATTGATGGTGCAGGTCATATTACTATTCTTACTAAAGTGGTTCTTCCTCTTTCTAAAGCAATACTGGCAGTTATGGTTCTTTATTATGGGGTAGGTATTTGGAATGGCTGGTTTTGGGCATCAACAATACTTAGAGATAGAAATATGTATCCATTACAGGTTATTCTTAGAGAAATTTTATTACAAAACAGCTTATCAAGTATGACTATGGGTGTTGATGCGGGAGATCAGGAATCGGTTGCTGCAACGGTAAAATATGCAACTATTGTAGTAGCAACATTTCCTATACTTTGTATATATCCATTTTTACAAAAATATTTTACAGCAGGTGTTATGGTTGGTGCGGTTAAAGAATAATCAATTTTAGTAATAAGCAAGAAGTTTTAGTGTGAATTAATGTTATATTATTAAAAATGACAATTTATACGAAAAAGGAGAAAAGAGGTATTTATTTTTAAATATCCTTATATTAAAAATAGAATGAAAAATGCAGATAAAGATATTTATTTATATAAACTAATGACAGGTGAAATAGAAGAAAAGTTAAGGAGAACTGCCCACAAATATATTAAGTCATATCCTCATGTAAGTAAGGGATATGAGTATATGGCAGAGGAGAATAAACTGTGGACTTCTTCATTTTATTCAGGAATGATGTTTCTTATGTACGATTTTACAGGAGATGAATTTTTTCTTAAATATTCTAAGGATTATTTAGATAGTTTTGAAGATAGACTTGATAAAATGGCACATATAAATCATGATTTAGGTTTTCTGTTTACTTTAACATCAGTATCTAACTATAAACTTACTGGTAATGAAAGAGCTAAAAATCTTGCTATGAGAGCGGCAGATATTTTGGCAGCACGTTACAATGAAAAAGGAAAGTATATACAGGCATGGGGGGAGTTTGGAGAGGGAACTCCGTATGTTAGAATTATAATTGATACAATGCTTAATTTACCGCTTTTATACTGGAGTGGAAATGAAAAATATATTGAAATAGCAACGGAACATGCAAGAACCAGTTCAAAGACATTGATAAGAGATGATTATTCTTCATTTCATACATATTGGTTTAATCCAGAAAACGGTAAGCCTGTAAGGGGAGCAACTCATCAAGGTTTGAGAGATGAATCAACATGGGCTAGAGGACAGGGCTGGGCTGTTTATGGATATGCACTTTCATATATGTACACTAAGGAAGAAAAATTTCTTGAAGTTTCTAAAAATGCCGCTGAAGTTTTTATAAAAAATTTGCCAACAAATAATGTTCCATATTGGGATTTTAATTTTAATGATAGCTGTCCTGATATAAGAGATACTTCAGCAGCAGCAATTTTTGTTTGTGGTTTATTAGAGCTTTGCAAGTGGGTAGATGAAGATACTGCTAAGAGATATAATCAGGTTGTATACAATATTGTAAAAGCTTTATTTGAGAATTATTTTGAACATAATCCAGATAATTGCGGAATTCTTAGAGAATCAATGTACCACAGAGATGGTGGAGCAAATGAATTTACATCTTGGGGAGATTATTTCTTTTTAGAAACATTAGTTAGGTTGCAAAAGGATTGGAAATTATTCTGGTAGGTGATGTATATTAATTTAATAAAATACTGTTAAATGGTATAGTTTGAAGAGATACATACTTTTTAATAATTAAAATTATATATTGTAATGACATACGTATTTTTTATAATAACCTCTATATTGTTTAACACCATAATTATTTTTTGTGATTAAATGGAAGAATGTATATATTTAATAAACATATAATGAAAAAATATCATTTTATTAGAACATGAATCTATTAAAGTAAACTATAAACTTTAATAAATGGAGGAAATAGTAATGAAAAGCACACAAGCAAAGCTTGCTGAAAATCCTTTAAAATCAAGAGAAGATGCAGTAAGAGCAGTTCTTGATATGTGTAAACCGCTAAAACAATTTTACTCAGAGGGCAAGGCTTTATTGCATTTAGGAGATACAGCTGCTCATTTTGGAGAGAAATCATCAAGAATGGAGGGGTGGGCAAGAATTCTTTGGGCGCTTGGACCTTTATTTGCTGGAAAAAATGAAAATCTGTCTATAGACATGCAGGAGGAAATAGAAGAATTAAAAACAATTTATTTAACAGGGATTATAAATGGAACTGATATTAACCATAGTGAATATTGGGGAGATATATATGACTTTGATCAAAAAATGGTAGAGGCAGCGGCACTGGCAGTAAGTTTGACTATTGCAAAGGACACGCTTTGGGATACGCTTAGTGAGGAGCAAAAGTATAGAGTATATAATTGGATGAATAGCATTAATGTTCATGCTGTTCATGCGAATAATTGGAGATTTTTTAGAATACTTAGCAATATGTGCTTTGAAATCTTGGGATTGCCGTTTGATAGTGTAAAATTGGAAGAAGATTTTAAAATAATTGAAAATTGCTATATAGGTGATGGTTGGTATTATGATGGAAATTTAGGACAAATGGATTATTATATTCCATTTGCAATGCATTTTTATGCACTTATATGGTCAAAGTTGTCTAAAGGCAGTGATGAGAAACTTAAATTGCAAATAAAGGAACGAGCGGTTATATTTGCAAAGGATTTTATTGCATGGTTTGTAGATGATGGGGTGGAAGTTCCTTATGGAAGAAGTCTGACTTATAGATTTGCACATGTATCTTTCTTTTCAGCACTTGCTTTTGCAGGTGTAGAGGCACTTCCATGGGGGCAAGTTCGCAGATTGGTTATGCAAAATTTAAGACAATGGTTTAATAGGCCTATATTTGATAACAATGGAATATTAACTATTGGATATGGCTACCCTAACTTGTTAATGAGTGAGAAGTATAATTCACCAGGTTCACCTTATTGGAGTTTTAAGGCATTTATATTTTTAGCACTTTCAGATGAACATGAATTTTGGAAAGCAGAGGAGGAACAATTACCTAATATTGATAAAATGCTAAAGCAAAAAAGTAATGTATTAGTATTACATGATAATACTGCTAAAGAGAAGCATGTACAATTATTTGTTACAGGACAGCATTGTTCAGAGCATGGAAATTCAAGAGCAAAGTATGAGAAGTTTGTATATTCTAATAGAATGGGATTTAGTATATCAAGAGAGGTCAGTCTTGCAGGCGGAGCTTTTGATAATACAATAGCGTTTTCTTATGCTGATGAAGATGTATATAGAGCTAGATATGGATATGAAGAGTTTGAAATTACAGAGGAATTTACTAGAACTAAATATAAAATATTTCCAGATGTTGATGTTGAAAGTATTATAGTTCCATTGTCTGAAAGCTGGCATGTGCGTATTCATAAAGTAAAGACTAAAAGGGAGTTGAAGTATGCAGACGGTGGCTTTTCGTTGTCTGCACAGAAACCTTTTACGTATGATAAGGGGAATGGAAGCGGGAAATATAAGGCAGAATGTGTATATCAAGATAGAAATACACTTAAGGCTTTGTTTCCTTGGGGAAATACTGTGGTTATAAGTTATACCAAGGGTGAAGTGCAGCTTGTGGATACATTTCCCAATACTAATTTATTTGTAAATCTTTCTGTAATACCATATGCAATCGGACAATTAGAGGTAGGAGAAAGTGTTATTATAAATGCATTTTGTGGAAATCTTGATGAAAAAACAGAAGATGACTTTACAGAGATACCAGAAATTAACTTAATAGAAGGGGCGGTTAGAATTAAATATAAAGATTTAGAGCGGGTAGTTTGAATGAGAAAAAATGGGAATGTAAGAATATGAGTTATGTTTAGAGGTATATGGGGTTTGAATTGCAGGCATGTTGTTATTGTTAGAGGTTGTAGACTGTATAATACTAATTTATTTTTAGATTTTTTGTAGTATTTAATTGTGAGAGAGAGGTAGATAAGAAAGGTACGGATGACTATTTTGTGAGGAGATTCGTGCTTTTTTTGTGTTGTTTGGAGGATTGAGAATAGAATTAGTAAAGGATATTAAAGTGAGGTAAAATTATATTGATTAAGAAAAGCGTTATCTAAAGCAAAGAGATTCGTTAACGGTTGAACAGTATATACAATTGGAGTATGGCAGGTAAAGGTGAAACTTAGCAGGATAAAAAAGTTTGAAATTTCAAAAGTTATATTGGTAAAGCAAAAAATCGTATGTTATAATAAAAAAACTAAATTTAGTATGAATTATTCGTGGAGAGAAATAAATAATGGATGTTTCTTATAAAAAAATGTATCATATTATACCTTATAGAAATGTGAAGAATAAAGATTTGAAAAAAGGTACAAATCTAACAAGTGATAATATAGTGCAAGTTTTTGATTTAAGTAAGTTGACCTAATTAAGAGGTTAGAAAGTCTATTAGGGAAGCTAGGTTGTGAAATTAGTAATATTGATAAAATATAGAACAGATTGGTTAAGGAGAATTGGAGAATGGTGGATAAAATAGTATCAAACGAAGGATTAAAACAACGAGCAGAATTGCATCGAAAAATATGGGCAATAGCTGATGATGTTCGTGGTGCGGTTGATGGTTGGGATTTTAAACAGTATATTTTGGGGATTTTGTTCTACCGTTTTATTTCAGAAAATATAACAGAATTTTTTAATTTTGCAGAGCATGAAGCAGGTGATTTGGAATTTGATTATGCTAAAATAACTGATGAGGAAGCTGAACAGGACTTTAGACCTAACACTGTTGAAGATAAAGGTTTTTTTATTCTTCCTAGTCAATTATTTGTAAATGTGGTGAAGAATTCTCGTAAAAATGAAAATCTAAACATTGATTTGGCAAATGTTTTTAAATCTATTGAATATAGTGCTATTGGATTCGATTCGGAAGATGATATTAAGGGTTTGTTTGAAGATGTGGATACTACAAGTAATCGTCTTGGTGGAACGGTAACAGAAAGAAACACACGACTGGTTAATATTTTAGCAGGTATCGCCGAAATTAGTTTTGGTGATTTTCAAGATAACGATATTGATGCTTTTGGGGATGCTTATGAATATTTGATTTCAAAATATGCAAGTAATGCGGGCAAGTCAGGAGGAGAATTTTTTACACCACAAACGGTATCGAAACTTTTGGCATATATTGTAATGGAGGGTAAAACAAAAATAAATAAGGTTTATGATCCGACATGTGGAAGTGGTTCTTTGTTGTTACAGATGAAAAAGCAATTTGACGAGCATATTCTTGATGATGGATTTTTTGGGCAAGAAATTAATATGACAAATTTCAACTTGGCTAGGATGAATATGTTTTTACATAATGTCAATTATAATAATTTCTCTATCAAGCGTGGTGATACACTATTGCAACCATTACATATTGATGAAAAGCCGTTTGATGCTATTGTTTCGAATCCCCCATACTCAATTAAATGGGTTGGAGATGGAGACCCAACATTGATTAATGATGAACGCTTTGCCCCAGCAGGAAAACTAGCACCAAAGAGTTATGCAGACTATGCTTTTATTATGCATGTACTTAATCATCTTTCTAGCAAAGGGCGTGCTGCTATTGTTTGTTTTCCAGGTGTTTTTTATCGCAAAGGTGCTGAAAGGACTATTCGTCAATACTTAGTTGATAATAATTTTGTTGACTGTGTTATTGCACTTCCAGAAAATTTATTTTTTGGTACATCTATTTCAACTTGTATTTTGGTTATGAGTAAAAATAAAATGGAGAATAAAACTTTATTTATTGATGCTAGTAATGAATTTAAGAAAGAAACCAATAATAACATTTTAGGGCCAGAAAATATCAAAAAAATTGTCGATGAGTTTCGAGAGAAAAGTGATATAGATTACTTTGCAAGATTAGTTGATAATGGTGAAATTACTAACAATGACTATAACCTATCAGTTTCTACTTATGTTGAAAAAGAAGATACAAGGGAAGTGATAGATATAGATGTGTTGAATGCTGAAATAGAGCGAACAGTAGCTAAAATTGATAGTTTAAGAGTATCGATTGATGAGATTGTAAAGGAGTTTTAATAAAATGATAAAGATTGATGAATTACTTGAACGTGAAAAAATTAAATGGGAAAAATTAGAGAATTTATTAGATTATGAGCAGCCAACAAAATATATTGTTGATTCGACAAATTATGATGACAGTTTTGCCACTCCTGTATTGACAGCAGGGCAAACTTTTATTTTAGGGTATACAGATGAGAGAGAAGGTATTTATCCAGCAAATATAGAAGAACCAGTAATAATATTTGATGATTTCACAACTGGAAATCATTGGGTTGATTTTGAATTTAAGGTAAAGTCTTCTGCGATGAAAATTTTAAAACCTAAAAACGAAGAAACTAATTTGAGATATTGCTATCATTATATGAAGATGATTAAGCTTGATGTGACAGAGCATAAGCGTGTTTGGATTTCTAAATTTTCCCAAATTAAAATTCCTATTCCGAGCAAAGAAGTTCAAGAAAAAATCGTAAAAATACTTGACAAATTTACTGAATTACAGGCTGAATTACAGGCTGAATTACAGACTGAATTACAGGCTAGAAAAAAACAATATGATTATTATCGAGATAAATTATTAAGTGAAGAATCTTTAACGAAACTCTCTGAAACCCTTGATAACTTAGGGGAGGACGAAGAATAATTAAGATAAAACTTCTTTTACCACCCAATAGAAATTCAGAATAAGGTAGTAATGGTACTAGATGGATTTCAAGAGATTCTTTGAAATACAACAGGTCTATTGACAGAAGAAATTGAACAAAGAGAGAAACAATATATTTATTATCAAGAGTAACTATTAACTTTTCAGAAATAAGTATCCTTTTATGGAAAGGTGAAACAATTATGGAAGAATTTCAATCACTTGTTGAGATTGCACAAAAAATTAAAGATTCAGACAAGGAGGTTACCTTGCTTTATGCTTTTAATGCAACAGGTAAAACTCGCCTTTCAATGGAGTTTAAGGATTTAGTAAATGAAACTACTGATGATGAGGTTACTAAACACGTTATTTACTACAACGCATTTACAGAGGATTTGTTTTCGTGGGATAATGATTTTGCCAATGATATTGAAAGAAAGTTGAAAATCAATACCAATTCTAATTTTACTGCTTTGATTGAAAATCAGGGTAAGGAATTTGAGATTGCAGAAACATTCAAAAGATTTACATCTTCCAAAATTGAGTCAAATATTGATACTAAAACTGGAGAAATTACTTTTAGCCTTCCTACTGGTGATGAAGACTCAATTCAAAATATCAAGATTTCAAAAGGCGAAGAAAGTATATTTATTTGGTCTGTATTCTATGTGATGATTGAAACTATTATATCAGAACTTAATATTGCAAATGAGGTAGATCGTAGTACTGATGAGTTTAATGAGATACAATATATTTTCATTGATGACCCAATTTCGTCGTTAGATGATAACCATGCTATTGACACAGCCATCAAGTTAAAAGAATTAATAGCAAGTTCAAACAATGAAAATCTTCATTTTATAGTATCAACACATCATGCACTCTTTTATAACGTTTTATTTAACGAGATAAAAAGAGATCGTGATATTAAAAAGAAAGTTTTTTATTCACTAAATCGCAATAATAATAAGTTCTTATTGAAAACACAAAATGACTCTCCGTTTGGTTATCATTTGATTGTTAAGCAAGAAATTCAATATGCTATAAGTGAAAATAGAATTGAGAAGTATCATTTTTCACTTTTTAGAAATTTATTAGAGAAAACAGCTACATATCTTGGATATGTAAATTGGGGAGATTTATTAGTTGGTGACGGTATTTCAGAAGAAAATCGACAAGGATATATTCGTAGAATTAACCTATATAGTCACAATAAACATTCAGAACAGGAATATAAAGAATTGATACCAGCCGAAAAAGAAATGTTAAAGTTGTTATTTAATAATTTTATTCATGAATTTAAATGGGAGGTGACAAGTAATGAGTGAAAAGAAAGTAGTATATCAATCTACTACAATAGCTGAAATGACGAATGGGATTATTTTGGCAAATTATGAAAAACCATCTCGAATTCAAGAGGGTTATCAAAGTGAAGCTCAACTTGAAAATGAAATGATAAAGAGTTTGCTGTTAGAAGGTTATGAAAAATTTCATGCAAATTCAATTGATGATCTTTATGATAATCTAAGAGTTCAAATTGAAAAGCTAAATAGCATAAGTTTTACAAATGATGAATGGCGTCGGTTTTTGGTTGAATATTTGGATACTCCAAATGATGGAATGATTGAAAAAACACGTAAAATTCAAGAAAATCATATCTATGATTTTCTCTTTGATGATGGTCGATTAAAAAATATTAAGATTATTGATAAGAAAAATATACATAATAATTTTTTGCAAGTAACGAGTCAAATTAGACAAACAGGAACATACAAAAATCGCTATGATGTGACGGTATTAGTGAATGGACTTCCTTTAGTGCATGTTGAATTAAAAAGGCGAGGTGTTAACCTTCATGAAGCTTTTAATCAAATTCATAGATATAGTAAGGAAAGTTTTAATGCAGAAAATTCTTTGTATAAGTATGTTCAGATATTTGTAATTTCAAATGGGACATATACACGCTATTTTGCAAATACGACTGCTCAAAATAAAAACCATTATGAATTTACTTGTGAGTGGGCTGATGCGAAAAATAAAGCTATTCGAGATCTTGAAGATTTTACAGCAACATTTTTTGAAAAACGTACAGTTTTGGAGGTTTTAACCAAGTATTGTGTTTTTGATTCAAATAATATGTTACTTATCATGCGTCCTTATCAAATTGTGGCAACTGAACGTATCTTGTGGAAGATTAAATCAGGTTATCAAAACAAAGAATCAGGTGAAGTTAGAGCGAGGGGTTATATATGGCATACGACAGGTTCTGGCAAGACACTTACTTCATTCAAGACCGCTAGGCTTGCTACACAACTAGACTATATTGATAAAGTGTTTTTTGTTGTTGATAGAAAAGATTTGGATTATCAAACAATGAAGGAATATCAAAAATTTCAATCAGATAGTGTCAATGGTAGTAAGGATACCAAAGAACTTAAAAAAAGTATTGAAAAGCAAGATAGTAAAATAGTTGTTACTACAATTCAAAAATTAAATGAGTTCGTGAAGAAGAATCTTGATCATGAAATTTATGGAAAACATTGTGTTTTGATTTATGATGAATGTCACCGTTCTCAATTTGGAGAAATTCAAAAGAATATTAAAAAATCTTTTAAACATTATTATCAGTTTGGATTTACGGGAACACCTATTTTTTCTGAAAATGCATTGAAGGTTGAGGATACAACAGCAGAAATTTTTGGAAGACAGCTGCATAATTATGTCATTACTGATGCGATTCGAGATGGTAAGGTTTTGAAGTTTAAGGTTGACTATAACAATATTAGTGTGAAGTTTAAATCTGCTGAAAGTGAGTATGATGAAAAAAAATTAAAAAGACTTGAAAAGAAAATGTTGTTGCATCCAGAACGTATTTCAGAAGTGACAAAACATATTCTTGAAGTATTTGATGAAAAAACTCATAGAAATGAGCAGCATGATATCAAGCAAAGAAGGATAAATGGATTTAATGCAATGTTTGCTGTTCAGAGTGTTGATGCTGCTAAGTTATATTATGAAGAGTTTCAAAAGCAGCAAGAGAAGTTATCAGAACTGAAAAGATTGAAAGTTGCAACTATTTATAGTTTTGCAGCTAATGAAGAACAAAATGCTATAGGGGATATTCCAGACGAAAACTTTGAACCAAGTGCCATGGATTCAAGTGCAAAGGAGTTTTTGAACAAGGCTATTGCAGATTATAATGGATATTTTGAAAGTAAGACTAAATTTTCAACAGATAGGGATGAATTTCAAAATTACTATAAAGATTTATCGTTGCGAGTTAAAAACAAAGATATTGATTTGGTTATTGTTGTAGGTATGTTCCTAACTGGGTTTGATGCCCCTACATTGAATACATTATTTGTTGATAAAAATTTGCGATATCACGGTTTGATTCAGGCTTTTTCAAGAACAAATCGCATTTTTAATAAAGCAAAAGCTTTTGGTAATATTGTTTGTTTTCGAAACTTAGAACAAGCTACAAAAAATGCTATAAAGACTTTTGGAGATGAAAATAGTGTAAACATTATTCTTGAAAAAAGTTATGATGAATATATGTATGGATTCACTGAAGAAGGAACGGGTAAGACTATTCAAGGTTATGTTGAATTGTGCAATAAAATAGTAGAAAAATTTTCGGAACCTACTGAGATTGTATTAGAATCTGAGAAAAAAGAATTTGTTCAATTGTTTGGTGAATTATTGAAATGTGAAAATATTTTAAGGAATTTTGACGAATTCAAGAGTTTTGAACAAGTTATATCAGATAGGCAAATGCAGGATATGAAAAGTGTTTATGTGGATATTCGAGAAGAAGTATTTTTTCGAGGAAACCGTGTGATTGATAATACACCACAAGTTGATTTTTCTGATGTTGAATTTCAAATTGATTTGTTGAAAACTGATGAAATAAATCTTGATTATATTCTAGCTTTGATTCTTGAGAAATCAAAAGAACAAGATGATATTGATACTCTTAAATCTGATATACGTAGAGTGATCCGTTCGAGTTTAGGTACTCGTGCAAAAGAAGAATTGATTATTGAATTTGTTAATGCCAAAAATTTATCAAAATTGAAAAAAACTGAAGATATTTTGGTTTCATTCTATAAATATGCAAAAGAACAAAAAGAAATACAAATTACAAAATTAACAGCTTTAGAAAATTTAAAAGGAGATTATAAACGATTTATTGAAAAATCAATTAATAGAGGGTATACTGATCTCACAGGTGTAGAACTAGACAGTTTATTACCGCCCACATCACGTAGACATGGTGTGCGTGATGCTAAAAAACAGATGGTATTTCAAAAAATTCAAGAACTTGTTGAAGTATTTATAGGAATTTAAAATAAATAATAATATTTTTGAGATTTATAATTTGATTAATTTTTTTAAATCGTTTAAACTATTATAATATATGAGAATGAGATACAAATAGTGCTAAGAATATACTGCAATAATAGTTGTTTACATACCTGAGAATCGAACAATAGAATAGTAAGAAACTTGGCAAAATAATGAAAATATGTAAATTGACATGAGATGTAAAATATATTGATAATTATAGCAGTTACAGATAGAGTATTTCTTAATATGAAATACTCTATTTTAAATATTATTGGAATAATATAGATTGAAAAAATTTACAATTTAGGTAAAAGATGGAAGGGTATAAGAGGAGATTTTACTGCAATGTTGTAAATTGAGTTTTTATTTTTAAATTATAGAATGTGATATATTTCTGCTTGTCAAGGTAGTTATGATAGAATATAATTGATTTAGTTTGAAATATAGAATAGTTATAGTAGAAAATTATTATAATATTTAGTTAGTAGGAGTATGGCAGTAAAATATCATTTGATTGGCATTATGCGGGCATTGCTTATATAAGTATGCATGGCATTGTGTTATTGAGTTTGGTATTGGTAGTATGAGTTACATAAGTATTAAGTCAAGGAGGATTGTTAACGTGAAAAATGAAATGGTTGTTGTATTGGATTTTGGAGGACAATATAATCAGTTGATTGCTAGAAGGGTTAGGGAGTGTAATGTTTATTGTGAGGTTAGACCTTATGATATAAGTTTAGATGAACTGAAAGCCTTAAATCCTAAAGGGATTATCTTTACAGGGGGACCAAATAGTGTTTATGGTGATACTTCACCACTTTGTGATAAGGCTATATTTGAACTTGAAATTCCGGTACTTGGGATTTGTTATGGAGCTCAGCTTATGGCACATCTTAATGGTGGAAAAGTGGCAACAGCTCCTGTTAGTGAATATGGCAAGACTGAAGTTATTATTGATTTAAACAGTAAAATTTTGGAGGGAGTTTCACCTAAGACTATTTGCTGGATGAGCCATACAGATTATATTGAAAGTGCTCCGATTGACTTTAATATTACGGCACATACGCTTGCATGTCCTGTGGCAGCTATGGAGTGTGCTGAAAGAAATTTATATGCAGTACAGTTTCACCCAGAGGTTATGCATACGCAAGAGGGAACTAAAATGCTGTCTAATTTTATTTATAATGTTTGTGGCTGCAAGGGTCTGTGGAAAATGGATTCTTTTGTAGATGAAACTATTAGGGCAATTCGTGATAAAGTTGGAAATGGAAAAGTACTTTGTGCATTATCTGGCGGTGTGGATTCTTCAGTGGCAGCAGTAATGTTGGCAAAAGCGGTTGGGAAACAGCTTACTTGTGTATTTGTAGACCATGGGTTACTTCGTAAAAATGAAGGCGATGAAGTTGAAGCTGTTTTTGGGCCAGCGGGACATTATGACTTGAATTTTATTCGTGTCAATGCACAGGATAGATTTTATGACAGATTAAGAGGGGTAGAAGAGCCAGAGGCTAAGCGTAAGATTATTGGTGAAGAATTTATTAGGGTATTTGAGGAAGAGGCTAAGAAAATCGGAGCAGTAGATTTTCTTGTTCAGGGAACTATTTATCCAGATGTGATTGAATCAGGACTGGGAAAGTCAGCTGTTATTAAATCACATCATAATGTTGGTGGATTGCCTGATTGTGTAGAGTTTAAGGAAATTATTGAGCCGCTTAGAATGTTATTTAAGGATGAGGTTCGCAGAGCAGGTCTTGAACTTGGAATTCCTGAATATTTAGTGTTTAGACAGCCGTTTCCGGGTCCTGGACTTGGAATTCGTATAATTGGTGAAGTTACCCCAGAGAAAGTTAAGATGGTGCAGGAAGCGGATTATATTTATCGTGAAGAGATTGCTAATGCTGGTGTTGATAAGGAGTTGGGGCAATATTTTGCGGCAATTACCAATATGCGTTCGGTTGGCTGCATGGGTGATGAGAGAACTTATGATTATGCTATTGCACTTAGAGCAGTTACAACATCAGATTTTATGACGGCTGAGGCAGCACAGTTGCCTTGGGAGGTGCTTGGAGTAGTAACAAGCAGGATAGTTAATGAGGTTAAGGGAGTTAATAGAGTGTTGTATGATTGTACTGGAAAGCCGCCAGGGACGATTGAGTTTGAGTAGTAGATGGTAGCTTAAAAGCCTCATTTCACAAGGCTTTTAAACAATAACAGTTTCAAATTGTACACTTTTGGAACAGTTTTTTGAGTAGCCAATGGTGTGCTGATTTGTTGGAGCGGTATCTAAATTCTCTTTTGCAGGAGTACAATTTAGAATGCCGTTCAATTTTTTTGCAATATCATATTGCTGTTCAGATATAAATGTCCGTATGTGCCAAGTGTGGTTTGTATGTCTTTGTGGCTTAGACAGTCTTTAATAATAAGTGGATATCTTGCCCATACTGATAAGCAGGGAAGCATGAGAATGTCTAAAACCATGTATGCGAATTCGGGGAATGCCTGCCATCTTTGAATAGCATGTGATTGCTTTAGAAATTGTATGCTTATTCGTAGGTATGGCATTATACGATAAAATGAAATCAGTATTGAAAAGCTCTGCTTGCCGTTTCTGCCACTTTTTAAGAAGATCTAGTGTCGTAGAGGTCTATGTAGATTTTACGGACACTAGCTCGCGTTTTAGGATCTGTCAAATGGTAATTATCAGCATTCTTATAGAAAAGTGATTTGTCAATATTCAACAGTCCTGTATCGAAGTCAATATCAGTCCATTGTAGAGCAGAAGCTTCACCGATTCTCATACCAGTTATAAATAATAGCCAAAGTGATACGAAGATGAAGTGCTGATAAAAGTCATTGATGAAAAGAATAGATACGATCTTTTCAAAATCTTCCTTTGTCCAAAAATCAATTTTGGACATGAATTAATGCGAAAAAGATAAACATTCTATTTACTTAATAATCGAGGAAAATGTTCATGCAAGATAGACCACAATAAGTTGTAAAATATGAAAAATTTGTAATGATATTAAATGTGTAAACTTTTTAGGCAAATACGACACATTAGTTTTTGAGTGAAAAACGTGTCAACCACAAGGGTTTGATGACTAAAAATGTCTGTTTTTTGACGCGTTGTTACCCCCCTGTTAGGTATAGGGGGATTGCATAGTGTGGCTCACGCCACGCAAAAAAGCAAGCTGAACCTATGCGACTTTCGTTTCGCACGTCGCAGGTAGCTTGCCTTTACATTTTAAAATTGTGATATTAGAAATCGTATCTATTGAAAAATACTTTTTGAAGATTTGGAAGCCGAAGTAATAGCATTTCTTCTGTTCTTGGCACTTAATTCTCCAGAGTGTAATATTTTTTTTGATATTTCTTCATAGTTGTCAATTTTGCTAGGGCTAATTCTTAATCTAACAGCAGTACCATTTAGAGAACAGTCTCTAATATTATGAACGATAGATTGAGTTTTCTTGTCTTTGGAGATTTTTAATGCAGATTTACCACTTACAATAATGAAATCGCCTCCGAGCTCGGCGCATAGACTACTAATCATATAGAGGCCAAACCCAGAATTTGCCCAATCACAATATGACAGGTTTTGTGAGTTAGGGCTAAAAGCACTAGATATACCAGGTTTTATCGCATGCAATAAGGCATCAGTATCATTGTCAATTATTTGCGAGAAGGCAGGGTTATTTAGAAAGCTGTTTTGGATGCCAATACCTTCATCAAGGAAAGCTAATTCTACACAGTCTTTTGAGGGCCAGTACTGAGAGCTATACCATATGGAATCAGCACTGCTATGTTCAGGAACATTGCGCATAATTTCTGTTAAGGCATAAGTTAGCATATTTGCGAGGAATTTGTTGTCACGAGAAAGTACTGCTGACATCTCCTTTGACTTTTTTACAATCTGTTCTTGGATTACTTCATAATTTTTCAAACCAGTTTCTCTCAATTCTGCAATATCTAATTGTGTTATAGGGAGGTAATTGCCATTTCCATAATCTTCTTCAAAGGACTTTCCCTTGTTGATTCCAGAGGCTCTATAAAATCTCATTGTATCTGCATAGGTATTAATACAGCCAGTGGGAGGGATATCATGGCTTGAATGATATTGTATACGCTTTCGATATTGCCTGATAGCGGTAGCAGTTAAGAGCATTGTGAAAGGTTCACAAGTTTTAACTAATTTAAAGTCAAATTGGTCTTCATCTGTTGGTGTATGGTTGCTCAAATAAATGCAATAGTCTAAAGCGGATTTGAAAATCAGGTTAGGTACTTTTTTCATAGGAGCTCCTTGTATAATATAGTGAATAGATGTATTATAAATGATAACAAAGAAAAACTAAAAATATATGGTTTAGAATGTAAATATTATTGCTAATAGAACCAACAATTATATGATTTTTATAGCACACCTCTGGCACACTACATATCATTTTATAGTATTTTATGTGTGAAGAAATTTTCGTAAGACCTTGAATTTGCAGTAATAACTGTTAATATCATTATGACTTTAGTCGGAGTTTGAGTAGTTGGTAGCTAAACTGTAGAGCCTGTAAACAGTGGGTTCTACGGCTTTTCCTTTTTAGAATTGCATTGTTATTGCATTATTGGCACACTTTCTGATTGGGCTTGCTTGTGATAAGATTGCTGTGTGTTGATTGCTTGTGTAATCAGCCGTGCTGTGTGAAGCAGGTGTATAGGTAGAGAATGCCTATGAGCTTATTTGCGACCTCTAAATTGGTATTTGGATATAAATGCCCGTATGTGCCTAAAGTGGTCTGTATCTTCTCATGTCCTAAGCGTTCCTTGATGAGTAACGGGTTTTCTCCCATGCTAATTAATAGTGAAGCGTGAGAGTGTCTTAATGCGTGGACTTTGATTCGGTGTATGTCTGCCAGTTTAGCCAGTTTATCTAATGCACGTGGAAGTGTATGTTTACTGGTTGGAATACCATTATAACTAATAATAAAGTCACAATTCGGTAGCACCTTTTCTTGAACGGCTTTCCATTTCTTTAATTCCGCTAAAGTATCAGCGTCTACAAAGAGCGTGCGAATACTAGCTCGTGTCTTAGGCTCAACAAATTTGTAGTCTGTAGAACAACGATAGTATAGAGTTTTAGTTACGCTCAATAGTCCTGTTTCAAAGTCAATATCAGACCATTGTAAAGCTGACGCTTCCCCTAATCGCAAACCAGTCATAAATAGTAGTCAAAATGAAAAGATAATGTTCGTAGTAATCGCCTTTATAAAGCAAGGAAATCACTTTTTGAAATTCTTCTAAAGTCCAAAAATCTACTTTCGCTTGTTAATCTTGATATTCCCTATCATGCGAGAGGGATTCTTTTCGACAAGTCCAAGCACAATCGCCCTGTCAAACGCAGTAGACATTAACCCTTGTACCACTCTGACCTAATTTGGGCTAAATTGATTTGCCATTTTGATTTGCCAGTTTTGCATATGAATTGGCTGAATTTCATCAATAGCCATTTTGTAAAAGTATGAAAAGTGTTTTTGGATAGTGCTATAGCGATTGTGATAGGTACTATCTTTAACTTGTGTTTTATACCAAGGCAGATAAGTTTCTTCGATAAAAGTTTTGAAAGATATTTTTGCCTTTTCTTTGACGGGTGTAGTAGTTGAAAATAAAAGTAATTTCGATTATTCTTCTCGTGCTTCTTTTTTTGTAGTAAAGCCACTTCTATACTTTTGTATCTGTTTGCCTGTAATGGGGTTATATCCCAAATTTGCGCTAAAACAATAAGTTCCATTACTAGCTTTCTTAATAACGTCTTTTGCCATAATTTCACTCCTTACATTGTGAATGCAAGAAGTATCAATCAGCTTTATTTTCTATCAGTTTAATA